>Ga0193713_1000100_pt1 | contig 25215 bp, 19 predicted proteins | sample H3a2metaG_FD_143054 | JGI IMG/M metagenome (GOLD analysis project Ga0193713, IMG submission 143054) | Soil microbial communities from a riparian zone of the East river system, Colorado, United States - H3a2 | ecosystem: Environmental > Terrestrial > Soil > Riparian zone | place: USA: East River... | reverse complement strand
TTTGCCTGTCGCTAGCTAAGCCGTAAACTCGGCGTATGGCCGGACAAGGAATGCATCAGTCGCAGAATTTTGCCCTGCAACAAGTTCTCGCGCCGCAGCTCCAACAAAGCCTTCTGATCCTCCAAACGCCCCTGCTGGAACTGCGTAATCTGGTTCAGCAGGAAATGGAGACAAACCCGGTGCTGGAGGAGCTGTCGACTGAGCTAAGTCCGGATGAGCGCAACGGCGCCGAATCTTCCGCGGATGACAATTTCAAAGACGAATTCGAGAAGTTGGCGACGTTGGATGAGGAATGGCGCGATTACATGGCGCAGGCGGGCAGCTACAGCGGCCGTTCGCAGGAGGCGAAAGACAAACGGCAGTTCTTTTTTGATTCCATCGCCACCCAGGAAACGCTGCAGCAGAACCTGATCGGGCAACTGAATCAGACGGCCCTCAATGCCGCTGACCGCAAAGCCGCGGAACTGATCATTGGCAACATCGACGACAACGGCTTTCTCCAAGACACGCCGGAAGAGATGACACTCAATACCGGCATCCCCAAGGAAGATTTCGAGAGAATGCTTGCGCTGATTCAGAGTTTTTATCCGCCAGGCGTGGGCGCGCGAGATTTGCGGGAGTGTCTGCGCATTCAACTGGAACGCGTGGGCAAACAAAACAGCCTCGAATACAAAATCATCTCTGAGTACATGGAGGATTTGGGCAAACGGCGCTTCCCTGAAATCGCGCGCCGCATGGGCATGAGTGTGGAAAAGGTGCAGGAGTGCGCCAACAATATCGCCCGGCTCAATCCGCGCCCAGGCCAGATCTTTGCCACCGCTCCGCCAAACTATGTCCTTCCAGACGTGACAGTCGAAAAAATCGACGGCGACTACCAGGTCATTCTAAACGGCGAACAAATTCCGCATTTGCGTATCAGCAACACTTACAAAGACATCATGTCGCAGGACGGCAACGGGAGCGAAGTCAAAGATTACATCCGCGACAAAATCCGCAGCGGGAAATTCCTGATCAGATCGATCCACCAGCGCCAGCAGACGATTTCTAATATCGCGCAGCAGATTGTTTCGCGGCAGCGAGATTTTTTTGAGCACGGCACGTCGCATTTGAAACCGATGACCATGAAGGAGATCGCCGATGCGGTGGGTGTGCATGAAACCACGGTGAGCCGGGCCGTTTCCGGCAAGTACATGGCCACGCCACAGGGCGTCTTCGAAACGAAATATTTCTTTACGTCCGGCTATCAAACGGCCGGCGGCGAATCGATGAGCAATACCAGCGTGAAAGAGGTGATCCTGGATCTCGTCAAGAACGAGGATGGCAACGCGCCGCTGAGCGACCAGGAGATTGTCCTAATCCTGAGCGAACGCGGCATTCCAATCGCGCGCCGCACAGTCGCCAAGTACCGTACCGAGTTGAACATTCTGCCAAGCAACATGCGGAGGAAATACTAGCCGATTGTGGAACCAGAACCCGGATTTCGGAAAGAATCTATGTTTCATCCGCGTTCGTCGGCGGCTAAATAAAGCTGCCATGAACCCTGCCCTTCGCTCTGTCGTAATCGCCGAATGGCGTGGTTTACCCGAGAAAAAGATTCGGCCGGATCGATTTCATGGCACCGCCGAGCTTCTGCCGAAGATCATGCAGCGCCTCGGATTGCGCGAGCGCCTCCACGAAACGGAAGTCATCGACGCCTGGTCAAAAATCGTCGGCGACTTTATTGCCGCCCACTCTGCTCCGGTCGCTTTGCGTGAAGGCATTCTCTACGTCCGCGTCTTGCAGCCCGCCTTGCACTACGAGCTCGAACAGGTGTCGAAGATCGAGATCTTGCGAAAATTAAAAAAACGTTTCGGCAGCAAAACGATCCGCAACATTCGGTTTCGCCTCGGCTGAGTTCCGATTACCGGTGCCGCATCGGGCAAGGGCAATGCCGGGCGACATTGCATGAATGCATTCTTCCGCCCAACGAGGGTCAATAGCTTGTTACACGCGATCGCCGGAATGTTTATGGCGATCTTTGAAGGTCAGCTCGGCAATGCCCGACTTGTCGAGTTCGCCCAGTCCTTCTTTCACCATTCGGTCGTATTGTTCCTTCGTCGCATGCGCGAGTGGTAGATCGAGACCAACCTTGCGCGCGAGATCGAGCGCAATGCCGCTGTCTTTGGCCGCATGAGCGGCTGAGAAAAAGCAAGTGTGCTCGCGGTTTTGCATGTCTTCGCCGTCGGTCTCGAGCACGCGTGAGGCCGCGCCGGTTTCCGAAAAGACTTTTCTCAACATTTCCAGGTCAAGACCAAGCGCCGCGCCCAGCGCGAGTCCTTCCGCCAGCCCCGCGGTATTGATGTTCATCACCATATTGACGAGGGCTTTCACTTTCGCCGCCTCACCTGATTTACCGATGAATCGGATCGAAGAGCCAAGCGCTTGCAACACGGGTTCCGCTTTTCGGAATGCATCTTCGCTTCCTCCGCACATGAGGTAAAGCGAACCTTCCCGCGCCTGGGTGATGCTCGAGGCCATGCACGCTTCGAGCGTCTGCGCGCCGGCTTTGCGCCCCAACTCTTCTACATCGACATGAACTTGCGGCGAAAGAGTCGCGCAGTTGATGAAAAGTTTGCCGCGCGCGTTGATTAGTAGATTGTCGCTGCTTCCGGCGAAAATGTCGCGCATAGCGTGGTCATCGGTCACAACGGTGATAATCACGTCGGATTCTGCCGTGACTTGCGACAAATCCTGACAAGCAGCGCAACCGAGCTCTTGAGCAAGCGAGGTCGCGACCGCGCGATTCGCGTCGTAAACCGCGGTAACATGAAAATCGCGATCCTTTAACCGCCGGGCCATGTTCGCGCCCATGCGGCCGACTCCAACAAATCCGATGTTCATGTTTGAGGTTTGAGGTCTGAGGTCTGATTTTTAGTCGATGTGCGCCGACCTGCCGTGAAGATTGCGGTCAGTTCGTCAGCCTCTTTAAGCAAAGCAGCGACTTGCTGCGTCGATAACAAATGACCATCGCGAATTAGCTGGAGCCAATAAACTGCTTCGTCCGCTTCTTCCGCGACGATACCAAGTTTCGCGGCAAATTCAGCCCGCGACCGAGATCGACACGCTGCGCGATAATTCGCGCCAATTGAAGTACCGCTCCGAATCAGCTGATTCCCGATGGCGCGTCCAGACGTTGTCCGCGGTAAATGATCGACCAACGTCAGAACTCGTAGACCAAATGCTTTCGTTCGATCCAGCAACTCCGCTTTGTCCACAGCTCGAACTTACATCACACCTCAAACCTCAACCATCAATCCACTTGTCCGGCAAAAAATGGATTGTGCTCTTTTTCTTCTCCAACCGTCGTCATTGGCCCGTGACCGGGACAAATGATCGTCTCATCCGGCAGCGTTAGGATTTTCTCAAGATTATTTCGCAACGCATCATCGTAGGAAACGTTTCCACCTCCCATCGAGCCGGCAAAAAGCGAATCCCCTACGATTGCGATCGGACGTGCGCGACCGTTCACAACGTAAGTCATGCCGCCAGGGGAATGCCCCCAGGTTAGCCGGGTGTCGATCTCGAGCTTGCCAAGGCGAAAACGCTTTCCTTCATCGATTGATTCCGCGCCCGGAACTGATTCCCGCGCCGGAGCGAAAACTTGCGCGCCGGTTTCCTCGCGCAGGCGCGGCAGATCCGCGACATGATCGGAGTGCGCGTGTGTAAGTAAAATTAGTTTCAAATTCAGTTTCTCCCTTTTCGCAAAGCGGACCATTTCACTGCAATCAGCGCCGGTATCAAAAGCCGCCGCCGCACGAGTCGCCGGGTCCCAAACGAGATAGGCATTGACCCCCATGCCGTGATATTGGGTGTGGAACTGGGCGAAGCCCTCTCGCTCATCAATTTTTTCCGGATGCCATTCATTCCTGGCGAGTTCGCAAAGTGCTCGCGCGGCAAGGCCCAGGACAGGCGCAACGCGCAAAAGCGCCAGTTCATCGAACTCGCCATCCCGCAGCTTGCGAATTTTTTGCGAACTGACGCGCGCTTTTTCTGCCAGCTCGGTATCTGAGATGCGCAAACCGTGTTGCGCTTTGCCGATGATGTCGCTGGCGTTGTCTTCGAGCGGAATCATTTCTCAGTCCTTTGCTAAACGTTCACTGGTTGCGCTTCTTGGGCGATACGCAAACGGATAATGCGATCCAACGCCAGTTTCTCAAAGACCGTAGCAACGTCTACAACCGAAAATGCTTTGCCTGTTTCTTTTTCCATCGATGTCATTGCAACGTTATTAATGCCGCAAGGAATGATATAATTGAAAGGCGAAAGATCGCCGCACACGTTTAGGGCAAAGCCGTGCATCGTGATCCAATGGCGTACGCCGACTCCAATGGAAGCAATCTTGCGATGGTCGATCCAAACTCCCGTTAGCGATTCGCGTCGCGACGCGGCGATTCCATAATCGGCGAGAAGTTCAATTAGCAACTGCTCAAGCCAGCGCAGATATCGATGTAAATCCTGCCCGCACCGGCAAAGATCGATGATCGGATAACCCATTAATTGACCGGGTCCGTGGTAAGTGGCTTGGCCGCCGCGGGTGATCGCAAAAAGTGGATGCGGCAGATGTGCCGAGCCAAGCAAGCTCGATTTATCGGGCGTTCGGCCGATCGTGTACACCGGCTCATGTTCGAGTAAAAGCAATTCGTCTTTCAACGAGCGATCCGCCCGTTTTTGCGCAAGAAGTTCTTCCTGCAATACGAGGGCGTCGGCAAATTCCATTCGGCGGAGCCAACGCACGCGAAGATCGGCCTTCATATTTGCGCGCTGCCGGGAACTCCGAGCCGGGCCGCCTCTCGTGAACGCAAGTGGGTCAAACCAATGGCCAGCGCGTCAGCCGCATCGGCGTCGGGGGTTTCCGTTAGGCCAAGAAGCGTGCGCACCATGAACGCGACCTGATTTTTTCCGGCCGCGCCCGTGCCCACAGTTGCCTGTTTGATGCGATTCGGCGCGTATTCAAAGATAGGCAGGCCGTTTTCCGCCGCCGCCAGAATAGCCGCTCCTCGCGCGGCCCCCAGAACAATTGCGGTCTTATAACTTTGCACGTAAATAACCGATTCGAGCGCGCAACAATCCGGTTCATGTTCACGAATTAATTCGGCAAGCCGATCACGAATCGCCACCAGACAAGATGAGGAGCGGACCGAACTCGCATTGTGAATGGTTCCGAAATACAGAGAGCGCGGTTTGCCATTGTTGGCATCGACGATTGCGACACCGGTGTTCCGCAAAGAAGCGTCGATGGCAAGCACACGCATCGTCCTAGCTTAGGATCGCCGCTTCCGGGTTCAACACGGAATCGACAAATTCGAAAACAGCGGTTTTACTCGCGCCGTGCTGAACGCTTTACAGAAACGAGCTGTGCCGAAGCCAACCGAGTTCATCCCAATCGTGGTGGCCCTCGTCACTATTCTTTTGAGCGGCTCCTCGTCTTTGGCAACGACGAAAGGGTTAAGTCAAATCGTGACGCCGGATTTGCAGCCGAAGGGGGATCTCTCGCTGAGTCTGCAAATCCAGGACGAGCGGATTGCGAACCCGTACCAATTGCAAGCCGAGCTGGGCTTAACGAAATGGGCTGAGGTTGCGGTGTTTCGCGGATTTCAACCGGACGAATGGATCTTCGGTACCGAGATCGGATTGTTAACGAAAGAGCCTTATCTTCTTTCCGTTGGGTTCGTGAACTGGTCGCCTCACTTGGATGTAGATCCTCAGCCGTATATCGAAGCCGGTTACTACACCGAGCATCAAAAGTTCATCGTCGGGGCCATTCATGCCGGCTACAAAAACGAAGCAATCCTCGGCTATGCCTACGACTTCAATGAGAGATGGCGTGTGCAGGTCGATTTCCAAAGCGGGTCTGAAAACTCTTCGACAATCGGTTTCACCTGCAACGTCACACCTGACTTCCAGTTCAACCCCGCGCTTTATGTCAATAATGGTCCGAAGCACGATCTGTTCGGTTATATCGTTTTCACGTACACGTTTCATCTCTGGGGTAGGAGCCCCGCACCGGACCGCATCGGCCGTTGAGATCAATCACCCCTACTAGAGAGAGTCTGTGACAAGGGGCGCCGGCGCAAAATAATGCCGTGCCAGAACACTCAACATCTCCGCGAAGCCGCATCAGCGCCGGTCTGCTTATGTTCCGGCGCAGAAACAACGAATTGGAAGTTCTGCTCGCGCATCCCGGCGGACCGTTTTTCGCCCGCAAAGACGACGGCGCATGGACAATCCCGAAAGGCGAGGCGGCTCCGAAAGAAGACTTGCTAACGCGCGCTCAAATTGAATTTGAAGAAGAGGTCGGGTTCCGGCCCGAAAGCGCTCGGGGCTGGATTGAGCTCGGCTCGATCAAACAAAAAGGCGGCAAAACTGTGCACGCCTGGGCGTTCGAAGGCGATTTGCCAGAATCATTCGAGCCCAAATCAAATTTGTTCGAAATGGAATGGCCGCCGCGCTCAGGTAAGCTCAAGGAATTTCCAGAAATTGATCGCGCCGAATTTTTCACCGAGGAGATCGCGCGCCAAAAAATGAAGCCGGCACAGGTGCCTTTTCTTGACCGTTTGCGTGCCGCGCTCAGTTAACAGCCAATCCAATTTAGTTGCGAGGGACGATGTGATGACACTGCGCTTTCGCAATGAAACGGCCGACCGCTCTTCCACGTTGGATGAAACGCCTCTTCAGCGTTTGGAATCTTGAGAACGTCAAGATTGTTAAACGTGTAATTGTCTCCGTGGTCGGAGTAACCGTCCTGCTGATCGGGATTGCTCTGCTGGTTTTGCCGGGCCCGGCGTTCATCGTTATTCCGATCGGACTCGCTATTCTTGCTACAGAATACGCATGGGCGCGACATTGGCTGAAAAAAGCTCGTCGAATTGCGAGCGGCGTTATTTCCGGCCATAACGCGCGGACTGAAAATCGCTAATCGCGAGATGCCATTCGCAACGTGGAGAATGACTCAAGTGGCATGAGGCATCGCGTCGAGCGAATTGAGATTGTGCGTCAAGTCGCCAACGACAATCATCGCCGGTGAATCCGCATGGCTACCGAACTTCCGATCGACGAACGTCCAGAGTCAGCGGAGCCGCTTTTGACGACGCCTTCGGAATGCGCGGACGAAATTTTCCTTGAAGGACCGCGTTCGCGTTTCGAAGAATTCATCACCCTGCTAAGAGTGATGCGCGATTTCCTGCGCGGATTTCGCACGCTCCACTTTGTCGGTCCATGTGTGACCGTTTTCGGTTCGGCCCGCGTTAAGCGCGATGATCCGAATTACGAACTGGCTCGAAAAATGGGCGCAGCCATCGCCCGGCTCGGATTCACCGTCATGACCGGTGGCGGCCCCGGCATCATGGAAGCGGCGAACCGTGGCGCAAAAGAGGTTGGTGGCCGTTCGGTTGGCTGCAATATCGAGCTCGCGTCCGAGCAAGCGGCAAACCCATATCTGGATCGATGCGTGCGGATGCATTACTTCTTCGTCCGCAAAGCGCTGCTCGTTAAGTATTCTTACGCCTTCGTAGTCATGCCCGGCGGCGCAGGCACACTCGACGAGTTATTCGAAGCGGTCACGCTCATTCAAACGGGAAAAATCAAAAACTTTCCGATCGTGATCATGGGTACCGATTACTGGCGGGAACTGATTGGTTTTATCGACAAAATGGCGCACCATCATATGATCAGCGATTCTGATCTAAGCCTGATCTACCTCACCGATTCCGTAGAGGAAGCGATCGCGCATATTCGGAACAAGGCGATTGAGCCGTTCGGGCTCAAACGCGTCGCGCGCGTCCGACGATATTTCCCGTGGCTCGGCGAGCGTGGCTTGCCAACACAACGCGCCCAGATGTAGGCATCGGTCAGCGAGCGATTGCGGCGAGCACAAGAAAAACGCATCCGATGCCCCCGAAAAATAGACTCACGATCCAAAATCGGGGTCTTTTCGTAAGCGCGGAGATCGCAGCGATGGCAATCGCGATTTGGAACATGGTCACGCCACGCGCGAACACTTCGTGCTTGTGAAAGTTTGATTTGGCGTCGGCTTGCTTGTTCTCGGCTTCCGATTTGATTTCAGATTCCTCCTCCTGATACTTGGCGGTTTTCTCTCGATCTTTTTCCGAGGGCATTGCCGAAAGCGCGATTTTTGCATCGAGCACGGCCGCCTTAATGCTTTTCGCCTGGTAGTAGCTCCATTGATCGGACGCTTCGATTTGATTCATCATCGCCTCGTTTGCGTGTTTCCCGGAGAGAAGTCCCGCGATCGCGGCCAGCACCGCAAGGATAGCGGTACTCAATGCCACCCAGGAGATCCAGGCGACACCGCCCTGCTCCGCACTATGGTGAACATGTTCCTGTAAATGCTCGAGAGGAACTTCCGCTTCTTCCATGCGCGCGGAGACCTTAAGATTGACAATTGGCGATTCAAGGCGAATCGACAAGCCGTGAAACAGCAGATTTACTTTGCGGACGAATTCCTATGAAAGAGAACGCCAAACTTATCTGCCAGGTTTGCAAAAAATCGAAGTCGCCGCACGACGGCATGGTGGCGGAGTTGATTCGGCCGTCACTTCTCGAATTCATCAAGAAACGCATCCCTGACATCGACGGGAACGATTTCATTTGCCTGGAGGATCTCGGCAAGTTCCGGAAGGAATACGTTAAAGACGTGCTCGAGGACGAACTCGGCGAACTATCCACGCTCGACAATGAAGTTATCGAAAGTTTGCAGCAACACGAGATCCTCGCGAGTAACATCGCCGAGCAATTCGAGACAAAGCTGACGTGCGGTGAGCGGTTATCGGATCGGATCGCCTCATTCGGTGGAAGTTGGAAATTCATCATTACATTTGGCGTAGTGATTGTGCTTTGGATTGCGATGAACGTTGTCCTTCTCGCGACCCGCGCTTTCGATCCGTTCCCATTTATTTTGCTCAATTTGATCCTTTCATGCCTCGCTGCTCTCCAAGCCCCGGTGATCATGATGAGCCAGAACCGCGTGGAAGCGCGTGACCGGTTGCGTGCTGAAAATGATTACAAAGTCAACCTGAAAGCCGAGCTGGAGATCCGGCACTTGCACGAGAAGATCGATCACTTGCTCCGGCGGCAATACAATCGGCTCTTCGAGATTCAGCAAATTCAAATCGAATTACTGGAAGAAATCGGCCGCAAACGCGAACGCTGAATCAGCGAAACGCGCCTCGCAATTTTTGAGCGGTGATTGCCGATCTTATTCCACCGTGATGGTTTCTTCGGAAGTTCCGATGCGACTGACTGCCCGCACGTTCCATTGGCCCGGCGCGAGTTGCCAAAAAAATCGACCATCGTGTCGCGGCAACTGAGGCATGTCGTTTACAAACCACTGTACGCCATGGCCAAGGCTGGCCGTGAGCTCGATCATTTGCTGCGAACGTGGGAGCACGGGATCGATCTCGTAGCGCGCGTTCGCGATCGGATTTGTGATACGCGGATCAGGTCGCACCTGCGCGCCACGCGTGTTGTTCGCACTCGCGCACCAACCCGCATATTCGCTCGGCAGCAACAGTTTTCCGTCCGGCGAAAACCAATTCGTGGAATCTTCCGTCGGTTCGGTCCCCTTCAAAAACAGTTCGTTGATGGTCGATCTTGTGAAACGCGACGGCAGCAGACCGGTTTCCGCGCAGATTTCGCGTCGCACCAGTTGTCCGTTTTCCTGCGGCGGATCAAGCGGGTGATCGCGCCGCAGAAGTTCATGCATCATCGCGGCCCAAAGCGGCGAGGCGGAACGGACGGCAAAGGTGTCGCGCATCGGCCGTCCGTCAAAGTTGCCTATCCAGATCGCGACGGTGTGTTCCTTGTTGAAACCGACCGTCCACGCATCGCGAAAACCGCTGCTCGTTCCCGTTTTCGCGGCGATCCGTTCCGCGAAAGCGAGCGGCGAATTCGCGCCGAAGCTTTTTTCGCGCGCACTGTTGTCGCACAAAATATCGGTGATGATCGCGGTCGCTTCGCGCGAAGCGATTGGCGTCATGGGATGATGCTCGGCGGCAAGAAATTTCGCGCGCATCGCCATGCCATGGCGCGCCAGACCTGCGTATGCACCCGCAAGATCGACAAGACGAATCTCGGCGTTGCCGAGAACAAAACCCGCCCCGTAATCGCTCAAGCCGCGACGAAATTCGAAGCCCCATTTTTGCAACCCATAAAACGTCGGACGCGCACCGAGTTGACTCAGCGCAAAAACCGCCGGCACATTGAGCGAGCAGCCGAGCGCTTCGCGCAAGCGCACCGGGCCGAGATAACAATGATTGAAATTTTGCGGATCGTAGTCGGCGTATTCGTCGCGAATCGCATCCGCCGTATCGGGCAGCAAACTCGCGGCGGTGAGGAGATGGCGATCTATCGCGGTGAGATAAACGAACGGCTTCAGAGTCGAGCCGCAACTGCGAGGACGCATCGCGCCGTTGATTTGGTTCGTCGCATAATTGTCCGAGCCAACCATCGCGCGGACCGCGCCGGTGTCGTTGTCGAGAATGACCATCGCGGCCTGCGCAATGTCGTGACGATTCATCGCCGCGAGATGTGAATGCAAAAGTTGTTCGGCTTTGATTTGAAGATCGACATCAAGTGTCGTTTTGACAGGGCCGCGAAGTCCGGAGTGTTGTGCAATCACAGCGTCCACAAAATGCGACGCGAGCCGGGGCGGATCGAACCGATGAGCGACTGGCGGCGATTTCTGCAAAAGCAATTCCTCATCGCACGTGATCACGCCCAATTGCGTCAGACGCGCGAGCGAGCGCTGGTACTTCGCCGCGGCGAGTTCGGGATGTCGCCATGGATTGAAACGGCTCGGCGCCTGCGGCAGGCCCGCCAGGTAAATCGCTTCCGCCGAAGTGAGATCGCGCGCCGATTTTCCGAAATATGCGCGGGCGGCGGCTTCGGGGCCAAGACGCCGATTGCCGTAGCTGCTGCAGTTTAAATATTCCGCGAGAATCTGTTCCTTGCTCCAACGCCGCTCGATTTTCCACGCCAGGATTGTTTCATAAATCTTGGCGAACCAACTGCGGCGCTGCCGGCCCGTTGCAATTTTCACAAGCTGTTGGGTGATGGTCGATCCTCCGGAAATAATGCGCTGCGATTTCAAATTGCGCGCGATCGCGCCGGCGCTTGCCTGCCAGTCCATGGCACCGTGTTCGTAAAAACGATGATCTTCCAGCGCGACTGTTACGCGCGGCAGCCAGTTCCCCATTTCGTCGAGTTTTCTCGGAAATTGCGCGCGTGCTTCCGGCGACGCGATCTCGGCGATTTCGCGTCCGCGACAATCGAATAGTGTGAGCGTTCCCGTTGCGGGCTGACGCAAACTCGCCGGCACTGGCAACAGCAAGATCGACATCGTCAACGCGACGACGATCGCAACGAAACCAAATATTATTCGCCAGCGACGATGCATATGCTCGAAGGCGAGAGCCCGGAGAATCGGCTGTCGTACATGGGCACGACTTGCGTGGCTGGCCAGCGAAACGTTCCGGCGGCGGTCGCGCGTGCCAGCACTGAGTAAACGCCCGAACCCGGGGCGAAGGTGTCGAAATAGAGCAACGTCGCGCGGTCGCGCATTTCCGAGTGTGAAAGATCGAGAACATGATCGCCCGGTGTATTGGCGGGCATTTCGAAAAATTTCCCGATCATCGCGAGGTTCGGGTTCACGACTTCGAGTCCGGCCGGCAATGCATCTTCGAGGGCGACATAATTTTGCAGCTTCCGCGTCTGCATTCGGTAAGTGATGAGCAATTGGTCACCGAGTTTGAACGGCGCGTTTTTTTCCCCGGTGCGTTTCGCGTCAGTGAGATTTTTCACGACGCGCTCGACGCGGAAGCCGCGATCGACGCGATCGGTATCGAGATCAGGCGTGGAATACTCCGCTTGCATCAAAAACGTTAGTGCGGTCTTGTTCAGGCCTTTTATCAAAAGCTGCTTCTCGATCTTGCGATCGAGCCACGCCACGGCGCGGCCGTTTTTCGAAACGATGCCTTGCGGCTCGGTCGTACTGTTTATCGCTTCCGCCTTTTCCCCGCCGACCATCGATTTGAATTCGAGCAGTAGCCAAAGATTTTCCTGCGTCGAAAGCGACGCCGACGAATCCATCAACGCGAGCATCCGATCGCGAATCCGCTGCCTTTTCTGCGGCGTATAAAGTTTCGGCGCGATGGTGTAGAACGCGAGCGCGCAGATCGCTTCCGCGCGCGTGGTCGAGCTCAATGTCTTCGGATTAAATGCGCGTTCTTTGATGGGCGCATCGAGTTCCTTGAGCAATTGTTCTTTCTCGCGCGGCATGATGTCTTGTCGATGGAGCGCGATCGCGAGGAGCGCGCGGCCCTCGTCACCGGCGTCGTTGCGTCGCAGATACAAATCGTGCGATACGGCTTTGAGATCGTCTTCGGTTTCGTACTGGGTGAGAACGAAAAGCGCGAAACATCTTTCGAACGAGGCGGCCGGCGTTTGACCGTTCAGGATTTTCTTGAGAGCGCCGGCAAGTTTTTCCCGAAGGCCCTCGGGTGCTTCGAAACCGGCATTGACCGATTCGCTGATCGCCCAGAACGCCTGACAGGTGACGAACGGATTCGCGGTCTCGCCGCCCGGCCAATACGGAAGCGCTCCGTCAGAGAGCAGCGAGTCGCTGAATTGTTTCATGCCGCGCTCGAGCACTTGTCGATATTCGGCGTCGCGCGCGGCCGCATCCGGCAGATAAGCCAGAAAGTTCGCGAGAAAACTGTAACCGAGCAGCTTGGTCGAGATTTGTTCGAAACAGCCGTGCGGATATTCGAGAATCACCGGCAGCCCGGCGATTTTTGGCAGCCACGGTGAAGTCGAGACCGTGACTGCGAGTTTACCACGACCGCGTTTCCAGTCGTTAGGCATCGTCGATTGCGCATCGAACTGCGGTCCGGTGAACGGCCCGGCCACACTTTCCTTGCGCGTGATCGTAGGCGGTTGCACCGGCAACGTGATCTCAATCGCGTCGGACATTTTCGTGTCCGATTTCGCCACCGCTTCGAAACGAATCTTTGCCGGGGCAAGATCGACATCGTGCACTTGCGCTTTGAATCGGAAGACGGTGGGTGCATCGCGCGCCGCGGCTTGCGCAGCCTGATCGCTGCCGATCAATTTGCAATTCGCGTCCGTCACGCAGCGCGCAGCGATCTCCTCCGAGTCGGCAAAGTTTTGCTGCACGACTGCGCGCAGTTCGACTTCATCGCCATCGCGCAGAAAACGCGGCAGCGCGGCGTTGATAAGTAACGGCTTGGAAACCTTCACCGTCGCGCCCGCGTCACCGCCAAATTGGTTCGCCTTGGTTTGGCCGACCGCAACCAGGCGATACGTCGTGAGATTGTCCGGCGCAGTGAAACTAAATTCCGCTTTGCCGTCCCTGTCGGTTTTCAAACTGCCCTGCCAAAATGCGAGTGTTTTGAATTCCTTGCGCACATTAGTGACGTTCGGGACCCTTTCTTCCTCGCCGCCGCCGATGATAAACCCTTTTTCCGTCAGGCTCGGCAGTTTGATTTCCTCGATGTAGCGCTCGAGCGATTGATAACTGCGGACCGAAAATGGATTTCGGCGATAAAAATTTTCGAGGACCTTCGGCAATTTCCAGTCGCCAAGTTTCAAGACTGCGTCGTCCACGGCGAACACCGCGAGATCGGCATCTCTAATCGGTTTGCCTTCCGAAGTGACGCGCACGTCGCCGCGGACAGTTTCGCCTGGCTTCACGGAAGCATCAGCGAGATGCGGCTCGATTTTTAATTCGCGATCTGGCCGGCGCACTTCTATCTCTGAAGAAGCAAAACGCTCGCGTGGCAATTCGTTCTTGCCGCCCGGTTTCACCAGATAAATCGAGACCGTTGCGTTCGGCGCATATTCCTTTTTGACCGGTACCTCGATGCGACCAGCATTACCGGAAAGCGGAACAAGCAGCGTGTCGAGAATTTCATCGGTCTCGACCGAAACCCAGGCGACACCGCCGAATGACGCCTGGATCGACAACACCGCTTTCTCGCCGGGCGTGAATGCCTCGGGACGATGTTCGATTTTAAAACTGGTTTCGTTTTGGACCGCAAGCTCGGCCGGTTGTTCGCCACTGACCGTAGTTTCATCACTTACCAGCGGCGTTTTCGCGGCAGGGGCGCTGGCGGCGACGACATAGCGGCCGGTTTCTACCGCCGGAAAAACAAACGCGGCCGGCGTTTTCACTTCCTGCGACGCGACTTTGGCAAACTGATCGGTGTTGCGATAGCGATAAACGAACGGCGCGAGTTGCTCCTTCGCTACTTTCGTCGTGACGTGGAAAAGATCGACATGCACTGCGACGCCCTCGACTTTCGCGTCGTCTTTATCGATCGCGTCGATGCTGACATCGACCCCGCTGGGTTGCCCGGGCTTTTCGTTCGCGCGCACGCCGAGCCGCGTTTCCGCCGAAAAAAGCGGCGCCATGTCACCGCCTACGATCGTTTGGCCATCGAGCGAAGTGACTTCGGCGCGCCAGGAAACATTCGCGCGGCTAACTGCGGCGTTGTCTTTAAATGGAGACTCGCACGCGAGATTGGCGAAGCCGTGCTGATCAAGCTTGGCGTCGCCTTCGATTGTCTTGGTTTCCTCGGTTTGCGGATCGAGACGCGGTCCGATCTCGGCGAAAGCGTTGTACCGCTTTTTGTATTCGTTGTTTTCGCCCTCGCTGCTGAATTCGGCAGTTACGGTCCAGTTTGCCTTCCAATGCAGGCGCGCGCCCGCGTTTGGGGCGCCGTGAAAATAAGCGGACGAAACATGCGCGTGCGCGGTTTGCCCGACCTCAGGCCTCGCCTCAACCACGACGGAAAAAAGCGGCACCCGATATTCTTCGATGCTGATCCTGGTCGAGCCCTCGTAATCCTTACCACTCACGCGGCAATCGATTATGTAGTGCCCGAGCTTAGCTTTTTCTGGCACGTTCCATTCCGCCTCCCATCCGCCAGAGGACGAAAGCGGAACATTGCCTTCGCCGACAACTCGATTGCCGTCCCCTTCCATTACGCGCCATCGCGCATCAGTCGCATCGGGAATGACGAGAGTGCCGTTAGTCACATTGCGCATGAGGCCTTTCATCTTCACGAGCTGACCCGGCCGGTAGAGATTGCGGTCGGTAATGATTTCCGCGTGCGGCTTTGCCGCGAGACCGCTTTGCTCGCCGGACGGATAACTTCTGGCTTCGGCAAATTGGATCGCCGGTCCGTTCGGTGTGTCGGCAATGAAAAGATGCGCGCTCGAACCTTTTGCCGGGAAAACTTTGTCGCGGTCAAACGTGGCCATGCCGTTCGCATCCGTAGCTGCGCGTGCGATCTCGATGCTCTCATTCGTGACCGCGCGCACGATCATTCCGACCACCGACTGCGCGTCGGACATTTTAGTCGCGCGCAGGATTACTTTGGTCGGCGTTCGTTTTTGCGTGAGGATGAAATCGCTCGTGCAAATGATCGAGCGATTCCCGATGATGCGACCGTCGCCGAGCGTCGCGCTCGCCTCAATTAAGTACGCGCCGCTGAGCGGCTCGCCTTTGGGCGACGTCCAATAGATGTCACGCTGCGTTTTTCCGTCGCCGCTTGCCGCTTCGGTGGTGCTACCGGCGACGACCGGCAGGTTAAACCCATCGACGAGCAACTCGGTCTGAAATTGCTTATTGAAGCCAGTGCGAGGATCGACAATTACCTTTCCCGTTACCGGATCGAGAGCGTTTTTCTCGAACTCGCGAACACGCATGCTGACTGCCGGCAATTTCTCCAGCGGAATTCGCGCCAGTTTCCATGTCACCGCTGGGGTATTGACTTGGAAAAATGTGAAGCGCAGTTCCGGACGCGCGCGCAGAAAAATTTGCGAGGCCGGAAACAGAATTGTCGGCTCTTGCGGATGAAACGTCGCGCCCCAGCGCGATTGCTCGGCCAGTCCGTAGCCACGCTCGCCTTTGATCTCAGGCGAGATCGTGACGCGATGGCGCTGGGTCAGATCGAATTTGCCTTTTATCGTAACGCTGTCGCCGCTCGGGAGCAGTTGCATATCTTTCACCGCCGGCTCGATGTGAATGCGATCGGAAGTGATCTCAACGGGATCAACAGCGTCGCTGAATTTGATCTCGATCGTCGGTTCTTCGAATGGAGTATTGGAGGCGACGACCCATTCAACTTTGAGCGGCGCCGTTTTACCCGCAGGCAAAACTTTTAGATACGATAAAGGACGGCGGCTTTTTGCATCGAGCAATCCGTTAATGATGAGATCGTAGGTGCGTCCCATCGGCAGTGGTTGGCGCGGCGCAACGCGAAACTCTTGCGCTTCCGGTTGCTCCGAAAGCTTCTCGTCGCTGCGCAAAATCACATCGACCGGAAAACGCTGACGTGAATCGCGGTCTTGAAAATAAACGTGCTCGGCGGCCTCGCTGAGACGCACGTTGTAGTTGGAATCGAGCGGGATCTGTGGTTCTGAACCAAGTTGTTCCTGCTCGGTAAAATCGCTCGTGACCGAAAACGGCGCCGCGCTGAACTCCGCGCTCCAACCGGGCGCGTCCACGCGTGCGCCGCTTGCCTCCTTGAGATCGCGCACCAGTGTCAAACGATGTGTCGCGCCGGCGACCACGGCTTTGACCGTGAACACCCCTTCGGTTTGGCTCTTCCACAAAAAGTCGCCTTCAATTTTCGGCTGGCTCATGAACGGAGATGGCTGGCCGCTCATGTCGATCTTGTCCGCGCCGACCATCGCGTTTGGAAACGTGATCGTGAGTTCCGCGCCGGCTGCGATCTCACCTTCGCCCGGATCGATCATCACGCCGCCCGCATCTGGTTTCGTGCTCGATTTCGTTTCTTTCGGCGCGGCGTTAGAATTCGCCGCGATCAAAACAGAAATCAGAATGAAAGTCGCGCGTCTCATTCTTTGGGCGGTTCCAATTCGCCGATCCGCTTCAGGTCCGCGTTCGCATTATCGATCTTGCCGATCCGGCGCTCGCAATCTTCTCGTGCGCGCAATGCCTCCAGCGACTCGCTGACCTTTAGCGAACGCGTTTGCGATTCGATGGCCGCTGGAAAATCCGCACGCTTCGCTTCGAGCACGCCCCGGTACTGCCATGCCGCCCCATCGTTCGGATTCAATTCCGTTGCCTGGACGGCATGGATCAGCGCTTCTTTCGACTGGTCCAATGCATCAAGATCATGTGCAGCTTCGAAATGCGCCGCAGCCAATTTGTCGTCGATCGCCAGCGCAGCCCGCGCATCGGCCAGTGCGAGTGGGATCTGGCGCAGATCGCGCAACGTTTTTGCGCGCACAGCGAGCGGATCGGGGTTGCCGGAATTTTGCGCGATCTGGGTATCCTCGTTGCCGAGTTCGCGTAATGCCTGGTCGCTGACATGCTTGTCTTTATCGCGGGCGAGATTCGAACTGACTTGCAATTTTGCCGCATCGTCCGGTCGGCTGACATCGAACAATGCCTCGGCCGTTTGAATGCGCGCACGCATCGATGCCGGCTGCAACTTCATCGCGCGTTCGCAGTCATCGAGCGCGAGCAGCGGACGCTCCGCCAACGTGAACAACCGCGCGCGGTCGAGCAAAAGCGCGGAGTCGTTTGGAGATTTCGCGATCTGCGCGTCAAGCGCCCGGATTTGCGGAAGAAATCCCTGGAGCCGCTCAAATTGCGGCAGCCATTCCCGCACTTGCGAATTCGCGCTGTCCGTCTTGTTCGCCTTGTCCATGTCGGCATAGGCCGCGTCCCATTGATGCAGCCGCAAAAATGCGCACGCGCGATAAACGCGGCGCGTGACCGAATCCTTGGACGCGATCGCCTTGCTGCGGTAATTCAGATTGTCGGTCCAACGCGATTGCTCGACACACAAGTCGGCAAGATTGTCGTAATCAACCGCCGCATGGCCCGGCGGCGGTTTCGTCGCGATGAACGCGAGCCAATGGCGCTCGGCCGCTGGATAATCATGAATCTTCACTGCAATGTCGCCGCGAAAATCCTCAATCACAGTCGGCGGCGGCTTGATCGCCTTTTGCCAAGCCTGCAGCGTTTGCTCGCAGCGATCGTAGTCCTCAATGGCAAATTGTGCGTGCGCCAGTTTCTCCCAGATCGCGGTGTCGTTAGGCGCAATCGCGACGATGCGCCGGCTCAGCTCGATGATCGCTGCTCTATCGTCGGCTTTTTCTGCAACCACGAGCTGTTTGCGCAATTGCGAAACATCAGCGCCGCGCAACGAGTGGGAGCCGCAAAACCAGAGAGCGAGACCGAATATGACCAGCCGATATGAGATTTCCAATCATGACGGCGTTCGGTAGTTATTTTCAATCAATTTCCAATTGAACAGTGCCCGTCGCGACAGCAGCGTAACGGGTCCGAGTTCGCCGCAGGACGAATCCGTCCGATTGGTGGACCGGACAGGCACTATGTCTCGCCAATACACGCTGCAACGCGCGCCGACATCGACATCGATCCACATCGATTACGCAGCGGAATTGAATGAGCAGCAGCTCGCGGCGGTGACGGCGCCGCCCGGGCCGTTGCTCGTGATCGCGGGCGCAGGCAGTGGCAAAACGCGCACACTCACCTACCGGGTTGCGTACTTGCTCGAAAACGGAATCGATCCACGAACTATTTTATTGCTTACGTTCACGAACAAAGCGGCCCGACAAATGCTCGATCGGGTCGCGAATTTGCTTCCGGTGGATGCGAGCGGGCTTTGGGGTGGGACATTTCACTCGGTTGGAAATCGGATGCTGCGACGTCACGGGAGCGCGCTCGGTTATTCGAGCGGGTTCACAATCATGGATCGCGAAGATCAAAAGGACTTAATCAACACCGTGGTAGCCAGCGCGGGAATTGATCCGAAGGAAATACGGTTCCCGAAAGGCGATGTGCTCGCCGAGATCTTTAGTTTCGTCGTCAATACGGAGAAACCGCTTGAAGAGTTGCTCGCGGAAAAATTTCCGTACTTCCTGCCGTTGCTCGACAAGATTAAAGACGTCCAAGCCCGCTATGACCGAAAGAAAAAAGCGACCAACTCGATGGACTTCGATGATTTGCTCGAAAAGACGTTGTTGATGTTACAACAACACGAAGGAATCGCGGCATTTTATCGGCGCCAATTTCAATTCATCCTCGTCGATGAATATCAAGATACGAACAAAATCCAGGCTGATCTCGTTGATAAGCTGGCGCTGGATCACAAGAACGTGATGGTTGTTGGCGATGATGCCCAGTCGATCTATTCGTGGCGCGGCGCGAATTTTCAGAACATTCTCGAGTTTCCGAAACGCTATCCGGACGTGCGGGTCTTCAAGATCGAGATGAATTACCGCAGCGTCCCGGAAATTCTGGAAGTCGCGAACGCTGCGATCGCCGCCAACGTTCAGCAGTTTCGCAAGCGCTTGAGCGCAACGCGCGAATCAAACGCCGTGAAGCCGGCGCTTGTCGCGCTCAATGATGGCGCCGAGCAGGCGCAATTCGTCGCCCAACGAATTCTGGAACTGCGCGATGAAGATGTCGATCTTAACGAGATCGCCGTGCTCTATCGCGCGCATTATCACGCGATTGAATTGCAACTGGAGCTTTCGCGCCGCGGAATTCCGTATCAAATCACCAGCGGGATCCGTTTTTTCGAGCAGGCGCACATCAAGGATGTCACGGCCTTTATTCGATGCGTAGCGAACCCGCGCGACGAGGTCGCATTTAAACGAATGGTGAAATTGCTCCCCGGCGTTGGCAATCGCAGCGCAGAAAATCTCTGGAACGCGTGGGAGAGGTCGCTGCACGAACGAGGCGAAATTACATCGTGGGCTGAGCGTTTACTCGTTATGAATGTGAGCGCGAGAGCAAAAAAAGCTTGGGAGCAGCTCGCGCATACGCTCGATGAGATCGCGCCGCGGGGACAGCCCAACCCGCCGTCGGAAATGATCACATCGATTGTCGAAGCGATTTACGATGACTACGCAAAGGTGAATTTTACAAACTACGAGCTGCGCCGTGAAGATTTGAATCAACTTGCCGTGTTTGCGCGCCAATTTAAAGACGTGCACGAATTTCTCGCGCAGCTGGCGCTCATCAGCAATGTCGATGCAGAGGCTGTGCCAAATCAAACCGCCGAGAAGGAGGCGGTCAATCTTTCCACCGTGCATCAAGCCAAGGGACTCGAATTCAATACCGTGTTCATCATTTGGTTGACTGACGGTATGTTTCCGAGCAGCCGCTCGCTCGACACACGCGACGCGATCGAGGAAGAGCGGCGACTGTTTTATGTGGCGATCACCCGCGCGCGCAATGAGCTTTATCTCACTTTTCCGCACATGCGATTAAGTGGAGGCTACGGCGACGTTTTCCAGCGGCCGTCGCGCTTTCTGCAGGAAATTCCGAACAAACTGGTGGAAGACTGGCAGGTGCAGAGAAAATGACGAAGCACGAATCACTGATGTCGAAGGAAGTCCGAATGTTCAAATGATCGAAGGTGCACCGATGTTTCTTTCGTCATTCGGATTTCGTCATTGTTTCGTCATTTCCTTGTGAACCTATCGCCCGACAAGAAGATCGGTGGCGTGCTTGCGCCACTTTTTGCGCTGCGAGGGGAAAACGACCTTGGCATCGGCGACCTCGGTGCTCTGCGGGAGTTTATCGATTGGTCCGCCGGAATTGGATTTAGACTTGTCCAGCTCTTGCCGATCAATGAGACCGGAGCCGACAACAGTCCATACAACGCCATTAGCGCAATGGCGATTGAGCCAACCACATTGCAGCTTGCGGCTAACTCTCCAGAAGACTTAACGCGCGATGATTTTAATTCGGTTATGGCGGATGTCGATCTTGGGAGACTGCGGCGTGGCGAGGTGAAATATCGACAGGTCAAAAAACTGAAACGGCGTTTGCTCGAGAAAGCATTCGCAAATTTCTGCGGCCATGCCGAAAAAAAACTGCAATTGGAGTTTGAGAAATTCTGCAAAGAAGAAGCGGAATGGCTCAATGATTACGCATTCTTCCGTGTTCTAATGGAGGAGAACGACGAGAGCGCTACGTGGACCAGATGGTCAGCCGAACATCAATCCATTAAGAGAGCGCGCGACTGGCTGCACGATCTGCCGCAAGATCGACAGGCAGCCCTGGGGAATCGACAAAATTTCTTCTGCTATGTGCAGTGGATAGCCCATAAACAATGGCGTCAGATCAAACTTTATGCTGAAGAATGCGGAGTTGCATTGATGGGCGATATTCCATTTGGTGTCAGTTATTACAGCGCAGACGTTTTCGCGCGGCCGGATGAATTCGCGCTCGACTGGTCCGGGGGCGCACCTCCCGAACCATATTTTAAGGATGACGAGTTTACGCAGAAATGGGGACAAAATTGGGGGATTCCTCTCTATCGCTGGGACCGGATGCGTGCGAACAACTTCGAATGGTGGCGCGAGCGTGTACGGGCCATCAGACGCATTTTCCACCTCTTTCGCATCGATCACGTGCTCGGATTTTATCGCATCTACGCATTTCCCTGGCGACCGCGGAAGAACAAACAATTTTTGCCGCTTGATTGGCAAGAAATGCTCGCGCGAACTGGCGGTCGCGCGCCGCATTTCGCACCACGTGATGACGAAACGTCCGAAAACTGCGACGCGAATAAGCGGGAGGGCGAGGAATATTTGCGCGTTGCTCTGGCAGAGGCTGGCGCAACGCGTGTGATTGGCGAAGACCTTGGCGCCGTTCCTGATTATGTGCGACCGAGCCTGCGCTCGCTCGGCATCGCGGGATTCAAAATTCCGCAATGGGAAGTTTACCATGAACAAGTCACGCCGGGAGAAAAGTATGAGCAGCTTTCCGTTGCGACTTACACAACCCACGATCACAAACCCATCCGCGCTTTGTGGGAGGAAGCTTTCGAGCGTCCCGCGGCTACGTCGGAACAATCGAAATTCGAATTGGCCAAAATCGCACTGTTCGCCGGCTTCGATCCAAAGATCGGCGAGATCGATTTCGAAAAGGATTTCTATCCGGCGATCATGGAAGCGCTTTTCAAAAGCGAGGCCTGGATTGCCATCGTGATGATCACCGATCTGCTGGCGCGCAGATACCGGTTCAATGTTCCCGGCACTCCGGCAAATTTAAATTGGACACGGCGAATGCAAAGAAGTGTCGCACAGCTTCGCTCCAGCCGAAACGTGCAAGCACGAATGCGGTTGATTCGTGACCTACTCGAGAAGAGCGGAAGGATCTAGCTGTAGATAAACTTGGTTGGATGGGATCCGCACGTTGCGTCCCGTTATGTGTAGGGGCATGACGGACTATGTCCCTCCCAACTCAGTACCGATAATGCTCTGACTTGAACGGGCCGTCGACGGGAACACCGAGATAGTCGGCTTGTTGTTTTGTCAGCCTGGTCAGTTTGACACCGATTTTTTGCAGGTGCAGGCGCGCGACTTCTTCGTCGAGTTTTTTCGGTAAGACGTAAACGCCGGGCTTGTAGGTGTCGCGATTTTTCCACAGATCGAGCTGGGCGAGCACCTGATTTGAAAATGAATTCGACATGACGAAGCTCGGATGGCCGGTGGCACAGCCAAGATTTACCAATCGGCCCTCGGCGAGCAGAAAAATCTCGTGGCCATCAGGGAACGTGTACTTGTCCACCTGCGGTTTGATGTTAGTACGCTTCACGCCTTTCGCGGAGTTCAGCGCATCCACCTGAATCTCGTTATCGAAGTGGCCGATATTGGCGACGATCGCCTGGTCTTTCATTCGCTCCATGTGCGCGAGCGTGATGATGTCGAGGTTACCAGTGGCGGCGATGTAAATGTCGCCGCGGCCGAGCGTGTCCTCAAGAGTAGTGACCTCATAGCCTTCCATCGCAGCCTGCAACGCGTTGATCGGATCGATCTCGGTAATGACGACGCGGGCGCCCTGGCCGCGCAAGGACTGCGCACAGCCTTTGCCGACATCGCCGTAGCCGCACACGACAGCGACTTTGCCGCCGATCATGACGTCGAGCGCGCGGTTCAATCCATCGACCAGCGAATGTCGACAGCCATAGAGATTGTCGAACTTCGATTTGGTGACCGAATCGTTGACATTGATCGCGGGAACGAGCAGCCGATTTTCCTGATGCATCTTGTAAAGCCGATGCACGCCGGTGGTCGTTTCTTCGGACACGCCGCGCCAGTCTTTTACGATCTCATGCCAGCGGTACGGATTCTCGCGCTGAACGTCCAGAAGTAAGTCTTTGATCACTTGTTCTTCCTTGTTCGCGGACTTGGTCTTTGCCCAATCGCTACCTTCTTCGAGTTCGTAACCTTTATGAATGAGCAACGTGGCGTCTCCGCCATCATCGACCACGAGTTGTGGTCCCGTGCCATTCGGGTGCGAGATCGCTTGATAAGTGCACCACCAGTATTCTTCGAGACTTTCGCCTTTCCACGCAAAGACTGAGACGCCGGATTTCGCAACCGCCGCCGCAGCATGATCCTGCGTTGAAAAAATATTGCAGCTGGCCCAGCGAACGTTCGCGCCAAGATCGATAAGTGTTTCGATAAGAACGGCGGTTTGAACGGTCATGTGCAGCGAACCGGTCACACGCACACTCGCGAGCGGCTTGTGCGGAGCATACTTCTCGCGGATCGCCATTAGTCCCGGCATTTCCTTTTCCGCGATGGAAATTTCCTTGCATCCCCATTCCGCCAGATTGATATCGCGAATCTTGTAATCGCTTTTCGTCGGAGCAATTGTTGATGTTTTCATTTTGGCTGAACCTGAATGTTTCCTCCAGAAACTAGCTTGCCACTTTCTTTAGCTCTTGTGCTTTGTCGGTTCGCTCCCAAGTGAGCGCATCCAGATCATCGATGCGACCGAAATGACCGTAGTTAGTTGTCTTGCGATAAATCGGTCGAAGCAAATTAAGCTGTTTGATAATGTCAGCGGGTTTGAAATTGAATACTTCCCAGATCGCGCGCTCCAATTTTTGCTCATCCACTTTGCCGGTACAGAAGGTATCGACGCTAACGCTTACCGGTTCTGGATGACCAATCGCATAGGCGAATTGGACTTCGCAACGGTCCGCCAATCCGGAAGCAACCACATTTTTGGCGATCCAGCGTCCCATATAAGCAGCGCTGCGATCCACCTTGCTCGGATCTTTGCCCGAAAATGCGCCGCCGCCATGTCTGCCCATTCCGCCGTAGGTATCGCAGATAATCTTGCGTCCGGTGATTCCGGCGTCGCCTTCGGGTCCTCCGATTACAAACCGGCCGGTAGGATTAATCAAATACGTCGTCTTTTCATCCAGCCATTCCGAAGGCATCACTTTTTTGATTAAGAGTTCGATTAAGGTTTCGCGCACTTCTTTTTGTTTCACATCGGCGGCATGCTGCGACGAGACAACCACGGTGGTGGCGCGAATCGGTTTGTAGCCTTCGTATTCAATCGAGACTTGTGTCTTGGCATCCGGACGTAGCCATGGGATTTCACCGGACTTGCGCAATCGTGTGAGCTCGCGCCCGAGTTTATGTGCGAACGAAATCGGTGCCGGCATGAGCTCGGGGGTTTCGTTGCAGGCAAAACCAAACATCAAGCCTTGATCCCCGGCCCCTTGCTCGGCAGTGCCTTTGCCTTCGGCCGCCGCTTGATCCACACCCTGCTTGATATCGCGCGATTGCTCGGTCATTTCACAGATCACCCGGCAGGTATCGGCGTGAAAAATGCAATCGCCGTTTACATATCCAACGCTGCGAATTGCGTCGCGAACCCGCTCTTCGAAATCAAACTTCGCATTGCTCGTAATCTCCCCGGCGAGAACAACGAGATTGCCTTTGGCGAGCGTCTCGCAAGCGACGCGGCTCAGCGGGTCTTGGTCGAGACAGGCGTCGAGGATGTAATCGCTGATGGTATCGCAAACTTTGTCAGGGTGACCTTCGGTGACCGATTCGGAGGAAAAGATGTAACGATGCGACATGGGAAAAATCGAAATCTGAACCGAAGCTTAAACCTGAATCCTGAAACCTGAACTCGGAAAAGTCAGGCAGTCAACATATTGACCAATCATGATACGTCGATATATCGTTGGACGATACGATGGCGTCAACGATTAATTTCCTGCGACTGCTCGCGGACCCAACCCGCTTGCGCCTGCTCCTTCTTCTCGAGCAGGAAGAGCTTTCGGTAGCGGAGCTGCAACAAATTCTGGGTAT
>Ga0193713_1000098_pt1 | contig 25266 bp, 31 predicted proteins | sample H3a2metaG_FD_143054 | JGI IMG/M metagenome (GOLD analysis project Ga0193713, IMG submission 143054) | Soil microbial communities from a riparian zone of the East river system, Colorado, United States - H3a2 | ecosystem: Environmental > Terrestrial > Soil > Riparian zone | place: USA: East River... | reverse complement strand
CCACGGCAGCTCTGGCACAGTGTCGAGATAATGTTCGTGCGACTTGGTGCCCGAGAGCATCTCCAGGGCCATCCGGTAGTTTGAGTCAACACGGACTTCGTCGCCTGATTTCAAGGTAGAATGAGCAAGATCAGCGGAACGCTGTAAGACCATCGATTGCAAGCCGTGCTCCGACCCGACGCGCAATCGGTCCTTGCCAATTACTTCGGTAATTTTTGTCACTGGACCAGCCGTCTCAAATCCAAGATCGCCGACAATCACGAAGGCTTCATTAACGAGCACGCGCGTTCCTTTTTTCAATTTCGCAAGCGGAATGCGCGGATCGATATTACAGAAGTAATCTGCGCCTCCCACCACGATGTGCGCGGTTTCCTTCGAAGTGGCGCCGAGAAATGTGCCGATCCGGTTTGCCGGCGAAGTCACTTTCTTTATGACTTCCTCGAGCTTCTCGATCATCCGGCGCGCCTCGACCATCGTCTCCTGCTGATCGAAGATCTGCGGTCGCAGTTCCAACAAATCGCGCCGAACGGGATCGCCCGGAGGCAACAAAGAAATTACTCGATCAAATGAGTCAAGAAGATTGTCCGGAGCCGAGTCCCCAACCTCGTCCTCAAATCCCTCGCTGCGCTTGTCGCTCATTTATGGTTTGGGTCAATCCGCCGAACCAAGCTTCACTATAGCTTCATCACACGCATTCGCAATGTTCACTCACGAAACATTTCGGAGTTCGACGCCGCCCTCATACAAAACGTTCAACCATCGCCTGCGGCGAAAGTTCCAATAGCAAATCCCAAGCACCAAAACCATTCAGTTCGCAATCTCGCAACAGAAGGTCAGCACGCTGCGTTGAATTTGGATATTGCATGTTGGGGCTTCGCGGGGATTTGGAGCTTGGAATTTGCGATTTCCCGACGAAGCCACCTCTGCGAATCGCCGGCTAGGTGCATGAGTTGCAGTAAACTGCGACGCCGCCTACGTTCGCTTTTCGTCGGGAGCCTTAGCTCAATTGGTTAGAGCGCCGCCCTGTCACGGCGGAGGTTGCGGGTTCGAGCCCCGTAGGCTCCGGGATTTTTGTATTACATTAATTCGCCTAACGACAATCGTCTTGCGTCCGACCGACGTCGTCTCCCAGATCGCACTCGCAGACGCAACGGACTTAAAATTAAAGTTTTAGTGGCTTTAGCGCTTTGCACTGCTTATCAAATCTCGAACGGTTTACCTGGGTAAAATCGTTCGAATTTGCAAATTTCTTCAGTTTGTCAGACGGCGAGCAAAAGTGGCTCATTCTTGCACAAATTCTTGCACATAAGCCGCGAAGATTTCGGTGAGACCGCATGAAAATCGGATCGTGTCCCTTACTGGCTGCCTTGTCCTGGCGTACCCAGGTCCGCCCGAAACAACAAACTGCGCTGATGAGACGTTTCACGACTGGCATCTTGAGATTTTTGAAAAACCAAGCGATCACGCTCCGCAGGTCGGCGACCCGACTCCGATTATTTGTGAGATAACTCCGCGAACAGAGCGGATCATTTACCGTGACGGTGTGCGCATTCAGTCGCTCGTCGGATTTTTTCGCCTACCGGACGCGAGCTACCGGGCAACGGGACACGCAGCACAAAAAGTGCGGGTGACTGGTTATCTCTTGTGGGACGACGAACACAACGGAAGCGCAGATGTGGGTTCGACTGTCCAGGATTTCAGCAAGAACGGGTTTCATCATCCGTGGCGCTCGACAGCTTGGGAAATTCACCCGGTCATGAAAGTCGAGGCGACCAAATGAAGTATTGTGACTCGCGGCGTGGTTGCCGCTGCCACGCTGGAAAGAAAAGCAATCGCTGCAATCGTGAGCGGCGTCCGCGTCATTGCGATCGTTCCCATATCATTTTGTCATTGCTGTGTGGAGAGCAAAAGCGGCACAATCCGATCAACGTGAAGTTCTGGGAAGTCATCGCCGACAATCTCAGCAAGGCCGGGTGGAGTTGGGGCTGCGTCTCAGCGCTGGATTCACGCGGGCGAACGATCTGGATTGCTGACGCGCATCGCCATAACGGAAAGAGGTTTATCGTTCGCGCCGACGAAAAGCTGAGAGCGTTTCTCGAACTTCAACGAGTCACGCGCGAATCATTCCGCTCCCCAAATGCCGAATGACTCGGCAGGATTCCGCGCGTGTCGACATATCTCTCCACAACACGTGTTTTTCTCGCTCCAACGCCTGAAATTCGTGCGCTGCATGACAAGTCGATTCTTATCGTCACGCCGAGCGGCGATCACATGTGGGCCAAGATTTGCGTCGAGGATGCTGACCCGGAAGGTCGTGACGCGGGCAAATGCTCCGTCATTGTCTGGACCGCCTCGACGGATGAACGTGAGTGGGTTGACGCTGGCTCGGGTCGTCCGCCTCTGCCGACAGAATCGCACAGGTGGCCACAGTTTCTTACATCAGACGGCGTGAAGCTAATCAGGAACGAAGAGAACCCTGCTTACGATCTTTTGCTGCAAGTGCCCACGGAAGAGATCTGATGGATGGCGACAAGCACTGCTGCGTGCGAGAAGGAAAACACAGCTTTGATTTTGCAATTCGCTTTCGAATGGTGAATGGCTGGCAGAGCTGAGTGTTCAATCGCGGGACTGGATATTGTCGACGCGTGGACACGGACACCATGGCTGATCGGAAGAACAAACTTGGCCTATCGGTCGCAATCGGCGCAGGCGTCGGAGCAGCGCTGGGTGTCGCGTTGCATCACCTGCCCTTGTGGCTGAGCCTCGGTTGCATCGGTGGCATCGTGACCGGAATTATTTTGACGCGAATGACGCGATCCTGAAGTAATCGACTTGCCATGATAAGCTTGGGACTATGAAGAACATCCACCGGTGGGGATTCTTCTTCATAGCTATAGGAATTGCCCTCTGGATGTCTGGCGTTTCTCCCTAACTAGGCAGTATCGTATTTGTCATAGGTCTGGTCGGCTTGGTGGTCGCGTGGGTTATACGCTAGATTTCCCCCAGTACCCGGTATTTTGGTTTTGAATGTGTTGTTCGTGTGCATGTTGCGCCTTGCATTCCATAAATGATGCCTGGAACCAAGGCGAGTGACGCGCGATTCCAATGACAAGCTTACAATACGTTTACGAAATTCGACCGCGCAAGGATTGCCGTAGAAATGTCCCCAAATGAGCCCTTCTTCGAGCTTTATCGGCGGAAAGCTCTTGCAGCCGCGCGGCGAAGCTTGGCGATTGTCTCAGCGCTCGTTGGTTGATGAAAGTTCACTATAGCTTGGCAACATACCACGGCGGCGCCGCTGACATGAATAAAAGGTGCGCCATGTGGTTGCCAACCTTCCTTCAGCGCGGCATTCACTTTTTCGACGAGCGAACCGAGGTCTTGGCTTTCAATAATCTTATACTCTTCGATCGTATCCATCTGCCTATCATCGGAAAGCGCGCGGCCGTGGTCGAGGAGAAAGCAGCCTTACTTTCGCAATCAGCCGTCACGCTTCGCCGCGTGGCGCTTTCTGCTTTGCTCACTAACTACCAATCGTCCATTCCCTCTGATCCGTCATGACCGCACATGTTCTTCAGTTGATTTTGGACGGATAGCAGTCGCGCCTTCAGACCTCGAATATAATCAAGGTCGAGATCACCGGATATCTCCCATTCTTTGAGCAGGGCTTTCAGTCCGGCAATGCGCTGGCATTTTTTAACCACTCGGTCGCTGTGGCCGTTATCTCGAATGGTTTCCATAACCATTTCAACCGCGACGAAAAGTTACCAAGGAACAGACGCCCGGTGCGATAAAAAAGAAATTTCACCACTCTTTGAGTTCGCCCGCGTGCTCGTGCGTTTCGATCACATTGCCAGCTTCGTCATAAATGCGAACCACGGCGCGATGTGATCGGCTGCGAAACTTGCCGTAGTCGATTGCGCTCGCGACTGCATTCGGTTCGCCGTACCACAGGCGACCGAATGGCAGCGCATCGGAAATCAGATCGACGCCGCGTTTATCCTTGCGCGGTTAGGCGCGGCGCTTCAGGAGATTTTGACCACGTTCGTCGCCCTTAGCCCCTTCGGCCCTTCGACTACATCGAAGGAGACGCGGTCTCCTTCAGATAGAGTTCTAGAACCCTCTGCGACGATTGACGCTTGGGGAACGAAAACGTCCGCGCCCGTCTCGCGCACGATAAAGCCGTAGCCCTTAGCGTCGTTGAACCACTTCACTGTACCCTGTTCCGCCATAGCCACACACTCCTTTCTACGAAATGAACTCTCGCCACCTTCTGCCTTGCAATAGTCGACTGGTAACCAGTCGAGTTGCGAGGCGGAGCAGGGATAAATCCCTGCTCCAACACATACACCCGAAAGCGTGAACGCTATGGCTACACGCTTCTGACTGGTTGGGGGGTGAGCTTCTGCAAGAACGACGGGGCAAGGCTAGCGAGTCCTTGCTGGACGTTGATCGAGGGATCGATCTTTCCGGCGGGCGTGAGATGATCAACGATCTTGGGTAGGTGTTCTGCCACAAGCTGCGAGGCCTGCGCCGGATCGACACCCAATTTCGCGGCAAGTCCCTTGATTTGTTCCGACCCCAGAATCTGCTGCATCTGGTCGCCGGTGACCGGCTGTCTTGGTCCCGAACCGACCCATGAGGAAAACACGTTCCCCAGACCGGCTTGCGTGAATTTATTCATCAGACCCTGCACTCCTCCGCTCTGCATGAGGAAGCTGCTGAGGTCTGTGATGATAGGATTTGCCTCGGTTTTGAGGTCCGCTTTTCCACCGTTGACTGAATTAAGTACTGACATAACTTTTTCTTTCTGTTGTTAGTTGTTTACTGACAATTATTAAAAGCCATCTTGGTGCATTGCGCTCACCGCTTATTGTCAAAGTTGGCCCGAATCTTATGTAAGCGACGCATCATTTTTTGCCGTTCACCGTCAAAATCGTGCAGGACATCAACACAATCGCCGTGCAAAATCTCGCTTCGGATTGGTCCGCAAAAGCCACAGGAGGCAAAAATCTCGCACCTTTGTGAAGTACTGGGAGATAATTGCCGACAATCTCAGCAAAGCCGGTTGGACTGGGGGCTGCGTCTCAGCGATTGTCGCCTCGACAGCCAACGAATCGAACGAAAAAGCGGTCGCTTAGAGTCCTCGTCTGCCTTGAATGAGGTTAATGATCAGGACGACGACGGCAACTACGAGCAGGAGGTGGATCAAGCTGCCGCCAACGTGGCCGATGAAGCCAAGAAGCCAGAGCACGACTAGGATGACAATTATAGTCCAGAGCATGGGTATTCCTTTCGGTTGAGTTAAACTTTCGTCGGCGTATTTATTCAGAGCTTCATCTACTCGCCAAGCTTTTTCAGAACATTGAGTCGAAAAGTTCTGCTTCCTTCCGCAAAGCTGGCGAGTTCAAGGAGCCGTAGCGATCACGGTTTGCGATTTCGAGCAAAACAAAAAGCTGCCACGCGCTGATCAGAACAATGCGGTTGTAGTGGTTGTGCCACTAGCCTTGATCGTGCCATTCGCCCCTGTAGTTCTGGAAAGCGGCGTAATTCTGGCTTTTCCAGTTCTTACTGCCCTGAATGCTGCGCTGGCGACCAATGGGATCGCTAAGCAGCAAAGCAATACAAAAAATAATATCATAATTTTATGCCTCCTGGTTGGTTCGACTTTGGAATTACGCCTCCCGTCCCTATCTAGCCAATATTTCGTAGGCAAGGCGTCATACTTTCTAGGTATGGGAGGCGTTAGGGCGACAACAGTCATCGTTGCCGCGATTTGCGTTTCTTTGCATCATCGCTGGAAGGTCAGGCCTCTTAAGCCTGAAAAACGAGGTGGCCAAAGAAGAGTTGTCAAGAAGTGGGATGACAAGCACCGGCTGTTTAAGAGATTTAAAACACGATCAGCTCCGGAATACTTCGCAATCCGGGTGAAGTAACCGGGCGTTTGTCCTTCCATCGGCCTGTTCTCTCAACGTACGCAAGATTAGGGTCGACTCTAACAATAACCGGTGAGCGCGATGCACCAAGATGGCTTTAACTGAATCCAGAAAGGTAAATATATATGAATAAATTAATAACATGGAATCCGCTTAGAGAGATGGACGAAGCGCAAAATCGCTTCAATCCGTTCTTCTTGGCCGGATTTCCGAACAGAATGGGCACTGGCGAGCCCCACAGCCTGACGGTCGCAGATTGGTCACCGGAGGTTGATATCAGCCAGGATGATCAGGGGTATGTCCTCAAAGCTGACCTGCCTGAAATGAAGAAGGACGACGTGAGGGTAACAGTCGAAGACGGCATCCTTAGCGTTTCCGGAGAACGCAAATGCGAGAAGGAAGATCAGAAAAGAAAATTCCATCGTATCGAGCGATCCTTTGGCACTTTCCGACGCAGCTTCACGCTGCCTGAAGATGCCGATAGCAAGAAAGTCACGGCGGACTTCCGCGACGGAGTGCTGAAAGTGCACCTCCCGACAACGGCGATAGCAAGATCAAAAGCTATCGAAGTTAAAGTGCACTAATGCGCTAACACTGACGGCGAGCGTGCGGAGGGTCCGTGCGTTAGCCCCAGTGTGTATCACAAATCCAGACAAGGAAAAACAGAAAGAACTACGTTATGAGAAAATCAACCCCGACCCTTACGCTTACGCAAAGCGGACTGCTGGCCGTGTTGCTGCAACGCCAGCGCGACGCAGTCATCCAGCTGGCCCGGCGTCACGCACACCGCAAGCACATGCGTGCCGCTTTTTGGAGTACCCTCACTTGGCCGTTCCGTGCGCTGACGGCGCGAACGCTCGTCGATGATTCCGCCAAGCCCTTTGTGAGAACCGTGCCGCGCCACACTTGAATCTTTCACCGATCCAATTGCCATGTATCACGAAATCCACACCTACACCGAACTCCAGCAACAGATTCACGATGATCTGCGGATGCAACATCCCAAATGGGTCGAGCCAAATGGCGAATCCTCCATGCGCCTCTTGGAACAGCTCGACACTTTGACGCGAAGGGGACCCAACGAGTCTATCGCTGCTCCTCAGCGCGCCCTCGAACAGGAACTAAATGAGTGGCCCGGAGCGGGAACACTAAATGAGTGGCCCGGAGCGGGAACGACAAAGGCTGTTTTTGGTACGACGTAAGTCCCATAGGCAAATAGAAGGCTTGGTCTGAAAATCTCTGAAGAGAAGGCCTGCGCTCCGTCGCCTAGGCAGTCGTAAAAAGTCGTCAGCGAACTCTCTCAAAAACTTCTGCTTACTGGCCGGTCATTTAGCCGTCCGGCAATCAAAAACGATTCCAGCGCGATTCTAAGGCTCTTTAAAATCCCCTTTGCGTTCGTGCGTTTCAATCACATTGCCAGCTTCATCGTAAACGCGAATCACGGGATCATGTGAGCGGCTGTAAAACTTCGCGTAGTCGATTGCGTTGCTGATTGCGTCCTTGTGCAAGAGTTTGTGTAAGAATGACGGGCCGTTCTGCGTCCGACTCTTTACTTTTCGGCGCTTGGTGTGGCCTCGATTTCGCAGCGGCTACCTTGGAGGGGCTTTCCACTTCTCGTAACATTTTGGCCGGTTTGTAAAGAAACACGGTAATGACGAAGGGGCAGTCCGCTTGCGACGCATGGTCGATCGCAACATCTGATATGAAATCAACTCTCCGGATCAGGTGATTCAAGGTCAGTTATCTCAAAGGTAGATACCTTGGAGGCGACTTGAGTTCGTGTTTGTCCGTTGTGTCTGTGTGAGAGCCCCGCTGGGGATCGGGCGACCCGTCGATGAGAAGAAATCCACGTACCCTGGGAGTCTTTGTCCGCTGCGTCTGCCGGACCTCTAGACAAGAAAACCATCGCTGAGAGGGCCGTGTGCGAGGACTTGCGCAAGATTCGGCCATTGGCGGGCGCTTCAGCCAATGTCAAAAGGGTATCAAATGAAGGGTCCGTAACCTGCAAAAATGGGCCAAATTGACGGGTTTAGTCCGGCGTTTCCCGGCCGATGTCAAAAAGGTTCCAAATGGTCGACTTTAGGGGCTCGACCCAGGAGAAACGCGAGTCTTGCTTTTTCCGTTTCGGCTAAAGGAAAGCCGCAAATGACAAAATGGTACCGGACCGGGTAGGCTCCGGAATTCGGCAAAGATCACCGTCGCATGATGTGAATGGCAAGAATGCGGCTCTGATGACGTACCCGCCTTCGCCGAGGCTCCGGCGTGGCGAGACGCCAGCAAAGAGCAACCGCCAATCACCTCCGCATAATGTGAATGGCTAAAATCCTACCTTGATGACGCGCGAGCAGGTAATCGACAAAATCGCCAATGATGGAGTTCGGCTTGTTGCCGAGCTTTGTCACAACACGGCAGATGAGCGTTCTGCTGCGCGCATGCCACTCCAGATTGATCGCGCCAGAAACGTCCCTCGCGCTGTGTATCTTCGCCCACCCGTGCGGACGTCCGGGTTGTTTGGCCCAGACTTTGATAAAGCCAAATTTCCGCTCCAACTGGGGATCATTCATGATCTTGTGGCGCAACGATTCGCGACCCTTTGCTATGACCTGGATCACCGTTTGCATTCACGAAAAGATTCAGCAGGAAATCACTCCATTTGCAATGTTTGTTTGGATTGAATCCGTTGATCCTTGCAACGCCACGCATGCGCGCCTCACAGAGGAGCGGCTGCAATTAATCTTCAAGCAACGAGCGGTACATGACGTAAACATCGACGAATCCTTTTTCAGGATGCCGAAATGCGCCAGGCAAGGTGCCGACAATTTTTAAACCAAGCTGATTCCAGAGATGGATCGCTCTCGTGTTCGTGGAGATCACGAAATTGAATTGCATGGCGCGAAAGCCCGTTCGGCGCGCCTCCGTCAAACAGTGCTCGGCCATCCTGCGTCCCACTCCGGCGCCTTCGGCGTCCCGTGCGACCATGAAAGCGGCGTTGGCGACGTGAGACCCGGGCCCCGATTGATTCGGTCTCAAAATGTAAGTGCCGACAACGCTGCCATCTTCTTCTGCGACGTAAGTGTGAGTATCGGCTCGAAACCAATAAGCCAACGCTTCCTCGCGCGGCATTTGCGGATCAAACGCGTACGTATCGCCTGCCGCGATAATCTCATGGAAAATATTCCAGATCGCGTCGCGGTCTGCATCAGTTGCCGCGCGTATTGTCATCACTTCTAAGAACTCATCTCGCCAGTAGCGCTGTCATGTTGAGCGAAGCGAAACATCTCTGATCTGTTTCCCTTGAGGTCGGTCGACAATTAATCCGAGATTGAAAGCCTGGCCTCGCGGACTTCGTCCGCTGCGTTGCAGCTTCGCCTTCGCTCAGAATGACATTGTGAAATCGCTATAGCACTGCTCTCAATTACGACTTGCCGCTAACGGAGTGCAACCCACGCAGCGAGCGCGGCAAGTTTCTGTTCTGCACGCCACGACGCTTTCGCGGCTCGGCCAAAATTCTGTATCATGCGCCGCACGTTCTCATTCGATTGTTTGAGTTGCACCGCAGCTCGCGCGTACGCATCTCGCTCGATAAGGACGTCCGAGAGAATGCGGTGTTTGTGTAAAGATTCCTGGAGCACGGAGCGAAATAACTGTCCCTCCAAGGCATGCGCGCGGATGTGCGCATTTGCGACCGAACGCGGATCGATCAGGCTTCCGACCACAAGAGCAGCACGCTTGATGGTGAAATTTTGCTGTCGATAGCCCGCGAGAAGCTTCGCAATCGATTTTTCCGTAATGCGTCGCACCACATCCACGCGCCGATTTATTTTCTGCGTATCGGTTTCCAGCCGTCCCATCGCAGCGTGATATGGCTGTCGCGTTTCGGGTAGCCGCGGATCGGACAAATCGATTCGTTGGACATCGCACAGTTGAGGCGAACGAGCCGAACCCGTAAGCATGATCGCAGCCGCCCAGCCGGATTTTACACGAAATCCGAGAGCGGCACGCGACTTCATCTCGTCTGAAATGTCACCGGAACTGTCACCGATCCTCCCTGGCCAGGGGCAGATTTCCATTGCTGAAAAGTTTTGATCGCGGACTGATCAAAGTACGGGTTCCCCGTGGATCTAATGACCTGGATGTTCGTTACGTTTCCATTTGGATCAAAAGACAAACGGAAGCGACCTGTTCCCGAAACGCCGCCCTGCGAGACGCCGCGAGGAAAGGCTGGCGCAGGCGCATAGACTATTCGCGGTTTCGGTGTTGGTTTTGGTGTCGGTGAGCCTTCGGCTGACGCCAGCCACCGCGGCCGTGTATCAGAAGTCACTTTAGAAAAGAGCGATGCCAGTGCAGCAGAACTCCGAGCGATTGTTTTCTCTCCCGCTGACGTTACTACGCCAACGACTGCGCCCGCTTCGTCTACAACAGGGGAACCTGCTGCACTTGCAGGAGTGGTGCCCCGCAATTCGAAATCATTACCGTGTTGTGCAGCAATCGTCATCTCACGAGCGCTCCCGTCATTTCCGGCCAATGCGCTGCCAATTACCACAACGCTCGCGCCCACAGACAGCTCGCCCGTTTTATTTAGCTCAAGAAACCTCAACAACTTTCGGGGCTTCACGTCGGCTTGTAGAACGGCGACATCTAACTCCTTTGATGAGGCGAGAATTCCACTGATGTTGTAGATTCCACCGTCAGCCGTTTTTGCCACGGCGTTTGCTCCACCTTCAACTGCACGCTCGGTCGTCGCCAGTCTGCCATCTGCGGAAATAAAAAACCCCGTCTCTGTACGTAAAAGATTCCCTTTTGGATCGAAGGCGGTCACCCAAATCACCGAAGGCCGAACCTGACTTTCGGTGTTCGCCAGTTCTGACGATGGACTTTGAATAGCCTTCGCTTCCGGCGAAGCAGAGACCGATGGTGCGGCGGTCTGAGATTGCGTTGCGGTCGCCGGCGTCGATGGCGGTTGCTGTGCGAGGAGAGATTGGCCGAGAAGTTCAGTGGTCGAAGTTGGCGCATGCATGACGATCACAAGCACGGCCATGCAAAGCGCGTATCTGACAGTGAGCCGAATCGTTCTCATAGCAAGCTACCGCATTACAGTTTTGAATACGCACGGCAGTTTAATCAAGCCGACAATAAATTGGGGCTGTGACAAGGAACGATGGCTTCCCAGCCGTCGTTTCCCAGCGACAGCCAGAGGCCAACCGATCGCACGTAGTTTGGAGTCCCGCCTTTAGGCGGTTTCCCCTGGGAGCCGCGTAAACGCGGAACTCCAAACGTCAATCCGACCGTGCCGAACTAATCCCGCTTGAAATACTGAACGGCACGTTCGTGTTTCTTCGCCCCAGTCCTTGTATTGAACGTGCCGAGATTTCTTCGTTTGTCCGTCTTCGGATCTTTCTTGCGGGAATACAGCCTGTACTTGCCGGATTTTAGTTTTCTGATCATGACTCCATCGAGTATTCGCAGATAAAATGGACTACGCGCGTTGAATTGCAGGGCGATCGCTTCGGTCGCCGATTTCAGACAAACCGGCCGAGCGTCTTGCCTACAAAGGCTTGGGCGAACGGTTCGAAACCCAAAGCACGACCAGCGCAGCGAGAATCGCGAGGTTGGTCGCCAGGTGACTAGGAAAGCTCCAGTTCTGGCTGGCGTGGCCGAAACAGCCGCAAGTAATGTCGAGTCCCCGGACTTTTGCCGCAATAGTCACGAGCGTAAAGGTAAGAATCAGCGTCGTTAGAATCGATAACGCTCCCCGATACAACAAACGCACAACCAGCGCGAAGCCGCAGAAAATCTCCAGCCACGGCAAATAAAAGGCCAGTGCGACACTGATTGGCCATGGAAAAATCTTGTAATTATCAATGTCGCTGGCGAACTGAACTGGATCGAGTGCTTTGATCGCGCCGGCATAAATGAAAATGCCCGCAACGATAAGATCCACAATGCGCCGAAGGATGTTTGATGTCCGATTTTTGATGTTTGATGTGCTTGCGTCTCCAGAAAGTTGGACGTTCGATGTTGAGAGTTGAGCGTTCGGCGTTTGCTTCATCTATTCTTCTTCAGCCACGCTTCCCATCCGCCTTCGAGTACGAACACCTCAGAAAGTTGCGCTTCCTTGCGTAGGCGCCGGGCAACCTCCCGGCTGGCATTACAACTGAGGCTGCTGCAATAAACGACGACTTTTTTTTCCGGCGACCACACCGCCAGGAATTGCGGCAGCAATTCATTCCATCGGTCTTCATTTAACGACAGCGCGCCTGGAACATGATCGCGCGTGAACTCCTCATCCGGGCGCGCATCAACCCAGATAACGTTTCCCCCCCACGTGCGGGCTTGATCAACAGTAACCAGTTCCGACGGCAGAATGGCCGAGCGCCAGGAAATTTTGTCGCGAAAATAGATTGCTTCGCCCGTTCCTGGGAGAATTGCCAGCGCTGCCAAAATGACAGCCTGCCGGACGAATGAAAATTTCACGAACACTTTCTATAGGTAAAATTACGGCGCGATGTTTTTGCAGTGCGGTGACATGTCACCGCTTTAAGAACGCGTCCGCGCACTCCACAGGCCCTTTTGGGGCCAGCTAAGATCACTGAGTTTATTGAACGGTCGGCGCATTAGTGATGCGCGCAGTGGCGTAAAAGACCTTCTGTGAATCCTCCGGTTGAATCGTAAGGGTCGAAGCAATGAGGTTCTTCGTTTCCTGTGGTTGCACGTCGATTGTGAACTCGCCGTTACCTTTTTCCTCCACCTTGGTTTGAAAATCCGGACTCGATGACGTGACCTTGATATGCTTTACGGTAAACTCTTTGCCTGCCTTCACGGTGATCGTCTTCGTGTCCGGCTTGTCGCCTTGTTTCCAGAAAACAAATGTCGGGGTGATCTCCAATTGCTGCGGGATAATCGTCTTGAGTGTGAGGACCGTCTTCGAGTTCGCGGCTTCGTCGGTCTCCACGGTCACAGTTTTGACTTGAGTGCCAGTGCGATCGCCAATGTTAAATGTGGCGGTAATCTCGCCGGTCCCGCCCGGGGGGACTTCGTCCTTCTGGCTTTGTGCAGTGGTGCAACCGCAGGAAGCGTGAACAGACTTAAAGTGCACCGGCGTCTTGCCGGGGTTCTGATATTTGAAATGGCCGATCGCCTGTTTGTCGGCAGGCGTTGGATGGAGCTCGATCTCGGTCTGTTCCCATTTCAATTCGGCGCGTGCGCTGAGGCTGATGATGACGGACAGGGCAAAAGCAACGATGTGTGTTTTCATGTTTTGGAATAGAAGCGCCTAATATAATCAGCAACTGCGTCCCGCCAAGTGCGAGGTGGCATGTCGGTAAACTTCGTGTATTTCGCGGTGGAAAGCACAGAATAGACAGGCCGGCGCGCGACCCAGTTGGCCATATCTTTTAGTTTGCGTGCGCCAACTGTTGTCGCTTTCAGGGGAAGACCAGCCTCGTGACAACGATCCAGCGCCCACTGTGCGTATTCCTGCCAACTGCATTCTCCTGCGTTGGCAAAATGCACAATGCCTTGGAGACGGTCTGCCCTCAGGGCGTCCGGCGCGAGGGCGCGCCGGCTCCAGGCATCCAACACGCGGCCGACCATTTCGGCAATATCCACCGCATAAGTAGGTGCTGAAAATTTGTCCGCGATTGCATCGACCTCCCTATTTTCCTGTGCTCTCTTGATGATTCCGTCGATGAAACTCGGTCTGTCCGGACCAAACACCCAGGAGACACGCACGACGAGGTTCCGATTCTCGGTGGCGAGCACATTCTTCTCTCCAGCGAGCTTCGATTCGCCGTAAACGCTGATCGGCTTCGCTTCATCTTCTTCGGTGTACGGTGCGCGTTTCTCGCCATCGAAGACATAGTCGGTGCTGAAGTGAATCAACTTCGCGCGTTTGTCGCAGCAAATCCTCGCAAGCACGCCGGGCGCTTCGGCGTTAATGAGAAAGGCGCGATCTCGCTCGGTCTCGCAAAGATCGACGTTAGTGAATGCGGCGGCATTGATCAGCACATCGAAATTCGTTGCGCGCAGTCTTTCGCGCACACCGTTCAAATTCGATAGATCAAGTTGCGTGTGATTGAAGCCGTCGACGTCATATTTACCTCGATATTCGCGCATCAGAGCAGCGCCGAGCCGCCCGCCTGCACCAAGAATGACAATTTTCATTTTTGCCGCTGCTGTCTCTTGGAGCTCATGCGCCTTCAACCATGAAGTTCATGCTTCGCGCGGCCGTCGCCAGTTCCGTGTCGTGGGTCAGAAACGTCAGCTCCATTGCATCGGATTCGACGAGACGCAGCGCCGTCGCCAAATGCAGCGCGTCCAACGTGCCGAGCGGTGTCAGAAACGGCTGCGACGCTCGGCTTAAAACTGACGGACTTAGTTCAACCATTTCAATCGCATCAAAAATCGCGTGCGCTTTCGCAGCAAGCTGCGCGACATCGTCGTCCGTAAGAGCGCCCTTGAGTCGATTGCGATCGATGCTGCGGAGCACTTCGACCCGGAGCAATTCACTGCTATACGCGCGCTCCCACCGACCCCAGCTCGCCAGCGACCCGGCCTCGCGCTGCAATTTCCGCAGCGCTACGGAAGCATCCAGATAGACGCTCATCGTCGCCGCCGATCGGCCAAAAGATCGGCAAGAAGGTCAACGTCCAGATTCAGCCCTTTCATCTTTTTTAAGGTGGACACCGGCTTTTTCGCCGGGATGATGTTCAAGTCTGCTGTCGTCTTTTCCAGCGGCGACAGCCGCGCCACCGGGTGACGATGCGAGGTAATGATGATCTCTTTGCCCTTCTTAACGGCGGCGAGATACCGGCTAAGATGACTTTTTAACGTGGCAACGCTGACAGATTCCATGGCCATAGAATAGTCTCACCGTGACTATAATTCAACGTCCCTCAGAAGCGTGTCATAGAACGCGGAAAAAAGCGCAGACAATTCTCCGCTTTTTGGGCAAAGAATTGACGGCCTTAATATCGCCCGGCGCGCTCGAGCAACGGTTGCCACCAGGCTCGGTTGTCGACGTACCACTGAATAGTCTCCTCCAGGCCCTGCTTGAAATTGTGGCGTGGATTCCAGTTCAATTCCCTTTGCGCGAATGAAGAGTCGATCGCGTACCGGCGATCGTGGCCAAGTCTGTCGGGCACAAACGAAATAAGGCTGTGCGGTTTACCCACTTGATCGAGAATCATTTTGACCAGCTCGATGTTCGCCATCTCGCTGTCACCGCCGAAATTGTAAATCTGCCCAGGTTTTCCCTCGAAAAGCGCGGCGACGATCGCGGCGCAATGATCGCTCACATGGATCCAGTCCCGCACGTTCATACCATCGCCGTACACGGGGAGCGGCTCGTCACGGAGTGCCTTGATTATCATGAGCGGAATTAATTTTTCCGGGAACTGATAAGGGCCGTAATTGTTCGAGCAGCGGGTCACCAACACCTCGTGGCCGTAAGTCTTGAAAGAGGCGATTGCCAGAAGGTCTGCACCGGCTTTGCTTGCTGAATAGGGCGAACTGGGATCGAGTGGGGATTGCTCGGTGAATTTGCCGGCCGGGCCAAGCGAGCCATATACTTCGTCGGTTGAGATTTGGATGAAACGCTGGACGCCGTGGCGTCGCGTACAATCCAGCAGCACGCTCGTTCCGATGACGTTTGTATGAATGAAGTTCAGGGGATCATTGATGCTGCGATCCACGTGCGATTCTGCTGCGAAATTGATCACCGCATAAAACCGATGCTCGGTCATCAGTGCGTCCATTTGGTCGGCATTTGCAATGTCGGCTTTGAAAAATTCGTAACGCTCGCCATGTTCTTCGACCACGCCATCGAGATTGGCGGGATTGCCCGCGTAAGTGAGCACATCCACGTTGGTCACAAACGCCGGCTTGTAATGTTGCAAAATATACCGAATAAAGTTGCTCCCGATGAATCCACAGCCACCGGTTACAAGGATGCGCATGGCAGCGCGTACTAGCAGCGCCAAGCAGGCCGCGCCAGCAGAATATTCTCCCGCACCCGCGGGACTGCGTCATCGCCTGACAGACTGGAAGGCGTGGCTGGCAGAAACCGATTGGATCCCGTGGGCGATTCTGGGGCTAGCAGTGTTCCTGCGCTTTTTCCTGCTGGGTATCAAACCTCCGCACTTCGATGAAGGCATCAACGGATGGTTTGTCGATCAAGTGATGAAAAATGGGTTTTACAAGTACGATCCCACGAACTATCACGGTCCGCTCCACTTTTATATTCTGTTGCTCTCGCAGAGTTTGTTTGGCCGGAATCTGTGGGCGATACGGTTGCCGGTCGTGCTTGTGAGCATCGGCTGTGTCTGGCTGGCTTTTAAGTTCGAGCCATTGGTGGGCCGAAACGTAAGCCGGATAGCGGCGCTGGCGATGGCGATCTCGCCCGGGTTCGTGTTTTACGGGCGCTACGCCATTCACGAAGTATGGCTGCAATTGTTCTCGATGATGTTCATCATGGGATTGCTTGGGTTGTGGAGATTGGGCAGGCTGAATTATCTCTGGTATGCCGGCATGGGACTGGCCGGCATGATTCTAACGAAGGAGACATACGCCATTCATGTGGCATGCGCGCTAATTGCGATTCCGGTTCTGGCGGTTTCGATCGCGCTAAGTCGGGTCCCCGATTTCAAGCCGGCGAAGCAAACGTGGACCTACATCGATCTTGCAATGGTTATCATCGTGGGCGCTGCCGCGATCCTCTTTTTCTATTCGGGAACTTTCCTTAACTGGGACGGGGTTAAAGGGTTGTACCAAGCGTTCAAAGCGTGGAGCGAGACTGGCGCGGCCGGTCACGGCCATGAAAAGCCGTGGGATTACTGGTTCAAAATCATGGGACCATCATTGGAATTCCGCCGGGCCGATTTTTTTGGTTACGAACTGCCGATGCTCGCCGGCCTGATTCTCTGCGTGTTTTGTCAAAAACTTAAGAACCTCAGTCTCCGCTATCTCGCGATTTACGGTGTGGGATGCTTCATTGTCTACAGCTACGTCAAATACAAGACTCCGTGGTGCGTAATTAGTTTTGGATGGCCTTTTCTCTATGTGTTTGGCGCCGCCGTGCTGCTGGTTCGCCCAAAACGTTTGCGTCTGGTCTATCGGACAGTAGGCGTCCTGTTGTGCATTTCGCTCGGCTCGTCCATTTGGCTGAATTACTTCCGCTGCAGTTCGCCGGATGAGCCTTACGCGTATGTCCAGACATACAACGACATCTTTAAATTAACGAGGCCGCTGCTGAAGCTGGCAAAACGAGATCCGGCTTACTATCATCTCACGGGACATCTGATTCGCTCCAGTATTTACCCGCTTCCGTGGGTCTTGGGCGATTTCGATCGAGTCGGGTACTATGAAGGAGGAAACATGCCCGCCAATCTCGATGGCGATTTTCTCCTCGTGCAGGAAGACAAAATCAAAGACGTCGAGTCAAAATTGAAAGGCGCGTATTACACACAAATGATGACGCTTCGTAACTTCCAGGAACCATCCAAGATCTTTTTCAGCGCCAAAGTGTTTAAAGAATTTTTCCCCCGCAAGGCACCGGATTTTGTCGGCAAACCTTCAGGCTAGAATTTCTCATAAAGGCTCTGTCATGTTGAGCGCAGCGAAACATCTCTATTTTTCTCATGGCGATCGTTCCCGGGATGATCAGAGATTCTTCTCCCGCGACTGCGGGATCAGAATGACAATCGCTTATAATGTTTCCTCTCTTGATTGTAGGCTTCGTGGGGTAGAAAGCTTCCTCTCTCGATGAAGTGGCTTTCGGCTGTTCTTACATTTGTCAATTTGTCGGTGGTCTCCGGCCTTGTTCTGGGCATGGTCGGAAGGGGTTTGAATATGCTGAGCGCGGCGCTCGCATTGGTGTGCGGCGCTGCCTTTGCAGTTGCAGCTTTTCTTGGAACTTCTGACCCGCGGATTGCCGAAAAGGCTGTAAATGATCGCGGATCAGAACGGAAGCCGCGAAATGGTTCGCCGGCAGAAGGGGCGTCAAATTCACGCATTCTGACAGCAATGAGGCGGTACCGTCGTGTGTGGTTCTGGGCAATGGCGGTGTTCTTCGCGATGTTTGCTGTTCGATCCTTTTGCTGGTTGTTCTACATCGATGGTAGCGATTACAAGATCCAATCGCCAAACAATCTCGGCGATCTCTCGCTCCACCTGACCTTAATCAAGACTTTTGCCAACGGGGTCCCGCTTTGGCCGGATAATCCCATCTACGTCTTTAGCAAACTGCGCTATCCGGCAGGGATCGATTTATTCAATGCGCTGCTTTTGCTGGTTCATGTCGATCTGCTCACCGGGTTGGTTTGGGTCGGACTGGTTGCGTCGCTCGCAACCTTCTACGGATTCTACCGCTGGGGCGGCTCCTTTGCGATTGCAGGTTTCTTGTTCAACGGCGGAATAGCCGGTTTCCAGTTTTTTAAGACGTGGAAGTTTTTGGATTATCAGGGCACGGCGGCGGATATCGCCAAGAAACCAATCGCATGGAAAAGCATCCCTCTGTCCATGTTCGTGACGCAACGCGGCTGGCTTTACGCAATCCCGGCAGGCGTCGTCCTGCTCTGGTATTGGCGAGAAAAATTCTTTCGTCAAAATCCTGTAGCCGGGGGCGTCGACACCGGCTCCCCGGCTCCAGCTGTGGACACGGGTGCCCCTGTCGCGGTCACCGCCCGCGGCTACAATAAAGGTCCCCTGCCTTTCTGGGTCGCATTGTCCGTTTACGCATCGATGCCTCTGTTCAACATCCATACGTTTATGGCCCTGACCGTCGTCCTGATTTTCGGATTGTTTCTTGAAGGGCCTAGTGAAATCAAGTTCATCGTAGGTTTGGCTCGCAGCGAAGGCAGCTCCGGACTCGGTCGCCTCATTTCGCACCCGAAAACGTGGCCGGAAATTTTCCGTGGCGCGCCGATCCGCAGTCACGCCGCCGCGATGCTGGCCATGGCGTTGATTCCAGCAAGCTTTTTTGTTTGGCTGGTTAGCGATCACTTCCGCGCAGCGTCGGTGCTACAATGGCATCCTGGTTGGGCGCAGGATTCGCCAGATCTTGCTGCTCCGTTTTTCCGCATGGGTGGAACTGCGAATTTTGGATCCGCGACGACGTTTGGTTCGCTTTTGCAAAAAACCTGGAACGGCGTCATCGCCCCATTTTTTCAGTTTTGGCTGCCAAACTTCGGCTTGTGGGTTCCCTTGGCGATGGTGCTCGTGGGGTTGGTCGGCTGGCGTATTTGGAAAACCGGCTGGCGTTGGGGTGATAGACCGCCAGCTGACGTAGCGTTTGTCTTGCCCGCTGTTGTAATCTTCGGCATAGGTTATTTTTTCAAAACCGCGCCATGGGAGTGGGACAATCTCAAGCTCATGGTCTGGGGCTATTTTATCATTCTGCCCTTCCTATGGAGCGATATGCTCGGGCGCTGGGCATTTCCGGAGCGGGCTGCGATTTGCATTGCGCTCTTTGGTTCGGGATTTGTCACTTTGCTCGGCGGATTAACTGCGGGGCACCCGGGTTTTGGACTCATTGAGCGCGCCAGACTCGACAACGCTGGCGCGGCGATGCGGCCCTTGCCGATCGAAGCTCGTTTCGCCGCGTACCCGACCTTCAACTGTCCCGTCTTGTTACAAGGCCGCAAAGTTGTGGCTGGATACCCAGGTCATCTATGGACGGAAGGATTTGATTTCGGCGAGGTAAACAATCGGCTGACGACGTTAATGAACGGAGCCCCAAACTGGCGAGAGACAGCCCAGGGTCTCGGAGTCCGCTACATCTTCTGGGGCCAAGACGAGAAGACTAATTACCAATCAAGCAGCCGGCCCTGGGAAGCTACGGCGTTTCTCGTCGCATCCGGCGATTGGGGTGCAATCTACGACCTGGCGCAGCCAGCCCCTCAGCACTGAGGCGTTACGCCGGTTTTCCTGTTAGATGATTATCTCGCGGAGGCGAACTTCCGTCGTACACGGAAAGGATGTGCAAGAAAAACAAAGTAAATCGCGCTCGCAAGATCGGTGACACTGCAGGGGGGACTCGTTAAGCGCAGTGGGCCGCTGCGTAACGCCGCGAAAACATTTTCGACGGTAAGCGCAGGTGGCATTCGGATACTGGTGTAATGCCGCCCAAAGGCGTGCAGCCGATGCGCGTCAGAAGTGGCAATTAATGGTTTGCCAAACCGGGCTGCCACTCGTTTTGCGCGGCGATTTGGATTGAACAGGCCAACATGAAAATGGCAGAACTCAATGGCGTCGAAACAATCGATTTCGGCAAATAGTCGTGATCCAATTGAGCCTCCAAAAACGTAAAACGGATGCGCGGCAATTGTAAAGATAGAGTTCCCGCGTCGCGTCCGCAGCAGTCGCAGATCATCGAAATCCTTTAACTGCGCGACTTCTTCGGCAGTTACATTCAGCACGATGACATCCCCGCCGCACAAACGAACCTCAGCGGCGGGAATAAGTAAAATGCCCATTGCTGCTGCATCGGCATACACTTCCTTCCGGTCAAACACGGCATCGTGCAGCGTGATCGCCAGAACCCGAAATCCAAGCAAGCGCGCGCGTTCCAGCAATTGATGGGCGGAATAGTCCACAGCGTCTTTGGGATCATCGAGCGTATGAATGTGCAGATCGATTTTGACCCAATTCTCTTCCCTGATCGTGCTCGTGCTCATGCTCGGTTGATGAACTTTAACCGTGGTTCAGTTGATTTCATGCTCGCAACCGCCACTTGCAAGCGGTTGCTGTATGCGGAAAGTTTTGAGCCTCGCGCATAAAGCTCGGGTGGTGGAATGGCAGACACGTACGTTTGAGGGGCGTATGCCGAAAGGCATGCGGGTTCAAGTCCCGCCCCGAGCACTTCTTTATTGCTAAGGTGCATCGGCTTCTCGTGAGACAATGGCAAGCTAATCGCCGAAGGCGCGAACAGAGCTCCGAAAAGCGGCGCGAGGACGCGCATGCACTCCCAATGCTCCGCGAAACAGAAAGCACTCGGCCTTAATTTCGCACGCAGTGCTTTTTACTCGCGAAGACCTTCGGAGTTGGAGTGCGATGCGTCTTCGCATCGCTTTTCCCAACGCGTGCTAGACAACGCCTGTTACCTTTGTCAGCAATTAGACCTTTTCGTGCTGTTTCTCTTCCGATAGTCTTCGCTGCGATATGGACGCCCTTTATCTTATCGGCATCGCGGTGCTGGCGCTGTTCGCTTTCGTGCTCGCGGTTGTTCTTTTCAACTTTTTCGGCCTTTGGCTCCGGGCGCGGATCGCAAATGCGCCGGTGACTCTAGGCAAAATGGTCGGGATGCGGCTGCGCAAAGTGCCAGTCGGTCTGATTGTGGATAACCGCATCACTGCGGTGAAAGCCGGTCTGGATGTTAGGAGCGATCCGCTGGAAGCGCATTATCTGGCGGGCGGTGATGTGAGCCATGTAGTTCTCGCTTTAATTGCCGCCGACAAGGCTGGCATCACGCTCGATTTCAATCGCGCTTGCGCCATCGACCTCGCCACGAAAGGAACTGGCAAGACTGTGTTGGAAGCGGTGCGCACGAGCATCAATCCAAAAGTAATTGACGCGCCGAGCCCAAACATGGGTCGCACAACGATTGACGGCGTCGCACAGGACGGTATTGGCGTGAAGGTCAAGGCGCGCGTCACTGTGCGCTCGCATCTCGATCGGTTCGTCGGCGGCGCGACCGAAGAAACAATCATCGCCCGGGTCGGCGAAGGAATTGTCAGCGCGATTGGCTCCGCGCATTCCTACAAGGAAGTGCTGGAGAATCCCGACCGCATTTCCAAGACGGTGCTGGCCAAAGGTCTCGACAGCAATACGGCCTTTGAAATTCTTTCAATCGACATCGCTGACGTGGATGTGGGCGATAACATCGGGGCGAAATTGCAAACCGAACAAGCCGAGGCAGACAAACGCGTGGCGCAAGCGAAAGCCGAAGTGCGCCGCGCAGCGGCCGTCGCCGTCGAGCAGGAAATGCGCGCCAGGACGCAGGAAATGCGCGCCAAAGTGGTCGAGGCTGAAGCGCTCGTCCCGCAGGCAATGGCAGACGCATTTCGCTCGGGAAACCTCGGGATTATGGATTACGTCCGAATGAAAAATGTTCAGGCTGACACTTCCATGCGCGAATCGATCGCTGGCGGAGATAAGCCACGTACGGACGGAACGTGATCCGTTAAAGCGTTGAAGTGCTAAATTGTTCTTAAAGGAATTGTCATTCTGATCCCGCAGCCACGGGACAAGAATCTCTGTCCCGCCAAACCATAAGACCACAATCTGAGATGTTTCGCTTCGCTCAACATGACAACGATAGCCTTCCCTGCTTTACCGCTTCAACGCTTTAACCGTTCAACGGAAATGTAACCAATGCTCGCAGTCCACCTCGAAAATCTGCTTTTCCTTTTGCTTCTCGTGGTCGCAGGCTTGTTCCAGCTGCTGGGGAGAGCGGCCCGCAAGGGAAGCACAGACGAGACGAAACGAACGTCAGAACCTCCGCCTCAAACGCCAAAGCCAATTCCGCGCGCACCGAAAGAGTCGGACGAAGAACGCATTCGCAAATTTCTGGAAGCGCTTGGTCAACCTCCAGCCTCACGACCGCCTCCGCCGGTTGCGCAGCGTCCAACATATCGCAAGCCGCTAGTGCTTCCGCACGTGCCACCGCTCGGCTCGCCCCTGCCCCCACTGGTAACGCGACCGCCGGACATGCCGCAAGAAATTCAAATTCCTCCTTCCGTCGCATCACTTCCAGCGCAACCAAAACAGACGCGTCCGCCTTTGGGCGAGGGCATATTTGCAGTGCATGAAACGGGAGTACCACCGGAACCGATTCCTAGTCTGACTAGAGAGACTGTACCCGAAGATAGAACACAACCGCAGATTGCGGTATCCGCTCGTAATATCGATGTTGCGACGTTGATCAGATCACCTATGGGCCTCCGCGGTGCGGTGATTCTTCGCGAAATTCTCGGTCCGCCGCGCGGTTTGCGAGCGCCCGATTTGATGACGGTCGAGTAATGGAGTACTGAGCAGCTTCACTCTGGTTAGATTGTCGCGTTACTCCTTTACTCCGGCACTCCATTGCGACACCACGCCGGCGTGGCGGAATTGGCAGGCGCACTGCATCAAATCCATGATTACGTCTGGTAAAGCTGCCGTCGTTGCTATCCTGTTGCCATTTTCAACAAGTCTTTCCCGCGCCTGGAATCACGGTAGAACTACCGATGACTGGCCGACGGTGAAATGGATTCGTCTCGTACGTCTTCAACAATATCTGGAAAGTTTTATGAAACGGAGGCGACCAAAACAGCTTATGAATCCGAACCGAGGTCTTTGATCCTTTGTCGGTTTCTCCCCCGGAAGGAACTGAAAAACCGTGGACATATACTTCTACATGCAGGGCCAACGGCGCGGGCCCTGCGATAAAGCGCAACTACAAGAAATGTGGAACCGCGGCCAACTTCCCAAGGACGCGTTGTATTGGCACGACGGTATGTCCAGGTGGGCGGTGATCTCCGATCTGTTCGCCGAATCGATCACATTTCCCTCCGCGTCGTAAATGCGGATTAAATCGGCGGCGTCTGCCGTCGAGCTACGTTAAGTCAGGGTCACCCCGCCGCCAGTGCTGCATCTACATCTGGGAAAATCTCAAATATTTGATCAAGCCGCGAAGTTTCGAAAATCGAGCGCATCGTTTCGTGCAGACCAGTCAGGAAAAACCTGCCACCATAGGCTTCAACTCTTTGCATGGCTAGAATAAGGGCTGCCAAGCCCGAGCTATCGATGTAAGTCGCGCCGGAAAGATCTATCACTATACGTTTCGGCTTTTTCTTCGTCATTGCATTAAGTGTCTCTGTGAGAGCAGGCGAAACGTGCAGATCGATTTCGCCTTTCAGCGGCAAGACACTCGGACGGTGTTGACGCGGCACCGTTGGGGAAGCGTTTGGTTTCATTCAACCTTTTCAATCGTCAACGCATCCGCAACCGGGCGTATCGATCATGTTTTTCACATCGGGGAGATTAGCCGGTAATGAAACTGAAACCTTATGAAAGGGAGTTTGCGCATTTACAAGATCTGGCTGCGCAAAGATCTTGACGCGCGCTTCTGCATTTTTCCTCGTAACCTCGCGCCGGATTTCCCGCATTACATCAGTGGAAAGGAATTTGGAGAAAATGAAAACCTTTATTGTTTATGATTTGGATTCAAAAATGCCCGTTGCTGTTGGCGAACAAGTAAGCGCGGAGACTGCGCGATATTGTGCAAGCGTGGCAACTGGAATTTTCGAGGCAAACCTTTTGGCAGAAGAAATTGATCTCGAAAAACAAATTACCTACTGAACCACAATGTTGGAAACTGCTGTGAAACTATTCCTGGCAACGAGAATGAAGTGTGCGGTTGTGTCTGCACTCATTTGGCTGGCGTTTGTATCGCAAGCACTCGCAGTTTTACGACCGCTTTTTCCGGCCAAACCCTCGCCGCCATTTAATGGTGAAGTCATTGTCGTAGAAGACGATTCGGTGATGGAGGTGTGCACGAAAACGTCTGATATATGACCCGCATATACGGTCCGGGTCAGGCATTGTAGCCAGGAGGCAGACGCAGCGCTATGGCTCCGTGACGGGCTGTCTCTCCTTTTGCAACGCTTTCGCTAAACTCAGCTTTTTTTCGGCGCGCATGTCGAAACGCTTTCCGTCCCTGTGATGCGCCTCACCAGTCCAGATTGCGCGTCCGTTGGAGTCAATCGCTAAAGACGCAGCGACAACTCCAACCAACCTGCTGAGATTCCCGTTGGCGATTCGCGATGCGATAATTCTTCGCGAAATTCTCGGACCGACGCGCGGCTTGCGAGCGTTCGAACTTATCGGAAGTTAACCCCGGCGCAGGCTCGGAAGCCCCGCGCCTCACAGTCAAGATGCTTGTGTTACAAAGCCGGCGTGGCGGAATTGGCAGACGCGCTGGACTCAAAATCCAGTGGCCGCAAGGCCGTGTGGGTTCGAGCCCCTCCGCCGGCAAGGTCTTTATTGAGCGTTGGACGTTGGATGTTGGGCGTTGGATGTTTGAAAACGTGAGCTCGTTTGTGTGCTCGCAAAAAAATTGAGAGATGCCTCGACTTCGCTCGGCATGACATTTCCCGCAAGGCCGTGTGGGTTCGAGCCCCTCGGCCGGCATGCGTTTTCATTGAGCGTTGGACGTCGGATGTTCGGCGTTGGATGTTTGAAAACGTGAGCTCATTTGTGTGCTCCCAAAAAAATTGAGAGATGCCTCGACTTCGCTCGGCATGACATTTCCCGCAAGGCCGTGTGGGTTCGAGCCCCTCCGCCGGCAAGGTCT
>Ga0193713_1000097_pt1 | contig 25335 bp, 21 predicted proteins | sample H3a2metaG_FD_143054 | JGI IMG/M metagenome (GOLD analysis project Ga0193713, IMG submission 143054) | Soil microbial communities from a riparian zone of the East river system, Colorado, United States - H3a2 | ecosystem: Environmental > Terrestrial > Soil > Riparian zone | place: USA: East River... | reverse complement strand
CTCGTCGAAGTTCTTCCAGTGCAGCAGCACCATGCCGTTGAAGAACCCGCCGGTCTTCCGGTCGCGCGCTTTCAGTATTCCGGCCAGATCGAAGTGCCAGTTCTTGCTGCCCTGGCGGTCGGGGAAGATCTGGGATTGCAGCGGAATGTGATCGCCGATCTTCCATCCGAAGCGCTTGATCAAGTCCTCGCCCGCCACGATCGCATTGAGGTTTGAATCGAATTTCTGACGCTGGTCCGCGGCGAGAATCATCTCAGGATACAGATCAATGTAGTTCGGGCTGACCGCAAAGGCGAAGATCTGGTTGTGCGGGTCCTGGTAGGCACCTCCGAACCAGTTCGCATAGGCAACCTCCTTGACGCCTGGGACCGCGGCAATCTGGGCGCCGAGACTGAACGGGAGGGTCTCGATGAAAGACAGGCGCGCACCGGTCTGCAGGCGCTGCGCGCCGGCCGCCGATCGACCCGCCTGGTCGAAGGACACGCGCACCGCGTCGAGCAGTCCAAACAGCAGGAACGCCGCGGCGATCGACACCAGCGTGAGGATCGTCCGCAACTTGCGCCGGAACAGCGACGCCCAGATCAGATGCAGATATTTCATGGCCGGCTCGCTAGGCCTGCCCGGCGCCCACCAGCGTGCCCTTGTCCAGGCGCAGGGTCTGCCGGGCGAAGTCAGCCGCTTTCGGATCGTGCGTCACGACGATGATGGTTTTGCCATGTTCACGATTCAGCACCTGCAGCAGTCCCAGCACTTCCTCGGCCGACTGCCGATCCAGATCGCCCGTGGGCTCATCGCACACCAGGAGCGCCGGGTCGGAGACGATGGCGCGGGCAATGGCGACACGCTGTTGCTGTCCGCCGGACAGCTCGGCGGGCTTGTGCCCCGCGCGGTCGCTGAGGTTCACGAGCTGCAGTGCCACCGCGGCGTTCTGCCGGCGCTGCGCGGCACTGAGTTTGGTCAGCAACAGCGGCAGTTCCACATTTCGCTGTGCCGACAGCGTCGGCATCAGGTTGTAGAACTGGAACACGAAGCCCACGTTTGACGCGCGCCATCGCGACAGGGCGCTCTGGCCAAGGTTGTCGATGCGCTGCCCGGCCACCGCAATGGTGCCGGTCGTGGGCGTATCCAGTCCGCCGATCAGGTTGAGCAGCGTGGTCTTGCCCGACCCGGAGGGACCCATGAGGGCGAGAAAATCACCCTGGGCGATCTCAAGATTGATGCTGTGCAGGACCTCGATCTTCTGCCTGCCGCGCGTATAGACCCTGCTGACATTGCGAACTTCCACCAGCGTAGCCATCAGTCCTCCCTTCGTGAATGCATCGCCAGCTACTTCCCCGCTTCGGACCAGTCCACCGTGGCGCCATCGGCCAGCTCTGCCGGCGGTGCAATCACCACCTGCGCGCCCGCCGCGATGCCTTCAACCTGGCGCATCTCGCCCAGCTCCCCGCGCGGCGTGACGCTGACCATGCGCACCTTGCTGCCGTCGAGCACAAACACGGCCGCGTGGGCATCACGCTGCAATACTGCACTCGCGGGCACCAGCACACCGGGTGCTGGTGCAGATGCGGCACCGGCAGTGGCAGGTCGCACCGATTGCAGAAAGGATACCCTGACGCCCATGTCCGGCAAAATGCGCGGGTCGCGGGCATCGAAAGCGACGCGCACCTTGACCGTCGCCTTGCCGCGATCCGCCGTCGGGATGATCGCAATCACGTGCGCGGGAATGGTCCACGCGGGATAGGCGTCGAGGACCGCTTCGGCGCCTTGCCCGCTCACGATGCGATCGATATAGGATTCATTGACGTCGACCTCGATTTCGAGCGAATTCATATCGACGATCGTGCCGATGCCGGTGCGGGTAAAACCGCCGCCGGCTGAAAAGGGCGAGACGATCTCCCCGACCTGCGCCGACTTGGCAATCACTACGCCGTCGAAGGGCGCGCGCACGGTCGCGTAGTTGAACTGCACCTGCGCGGCCTGCACCGCCGCGCTGCCGAGTTCAAGCTGCTTGTGCTGGATCTCGACCTGAGCGCTCGCCGTCGCAACCCGGGTCTGGGCATCCTCCAGCGCCTGCTGCGAGGTCAGCTGATTTGCCATCAGTCCCTCCTGGCGCGTCAGATCGCGCCGCGCCTGGGCGAGCTGCACCTCCGTCTGGGGAAGCGTCGCCTGTGCGCTGAGGTATTGCGCCTGCGCCTGCGCGAGTTGCGCACGCTGCGCGGTGCTGTCGAGGTGCGCCAGCACCTGGCCGGCCTTCACGCTGTCGCCTTCCTCGATGAGCACGTCCGTGACGGTGCCGGTAATCTGCGCGGAGACCGTGGCCTCGCGGCGCGCGGTCACGTAGCCGGTGGCCTGCAGCACGGCCGTATCCTTTCCGCCCGCCAGCGGCGCCGCCGCCGTCGTCACCTTCACCGCAAGGTGATGGGCGGGGCGCAGCAGCCACACCGCCACGGCGATCGCCAGCAGGAGCCCCGCGGCTATTCCTGCGGGCAGCAGCCAGCGGCGGGACGGCCCCACGCTGTCGCGCTGGGCACTGTCGAGGCGCAAGGACTTCAACAACAGCAGTTTGTCCGCGGCGCCGAGACTCGCCGGAGCCTCGGGCTGCGCACCGTCGCGCTGGCTCATGGCAGGGGTTGCCCTTCGATAATTCCCGGAGCGATCACTATATCACGGGCTCGGTGGCAGCTCGATGACGGCATCGAACACGATGATCGCATGACCTGCAACCCGCACGGCGTGCATGAGTCCGCCGGTGGCGAGTACCGTCACGATGAGCGAGCCGGGCCGGTCCATATGGTGACCCTGCCGAGCGACAAATCGCGCCCCGGAGCCTGTCTCCTCGAGCAGGCCCAGCGCGTACAGGCAGGCGCCCAGCATCGCGTGTGCGTTGCCGCTGACCGGGTCTTCCGGGATGCCGAGCGCGGGACAGAACATGCGCGCCTCGGTCCGGCAATCGGGAATCGCGGGCGCGAGCGTGTAGAGGAAGCAGCCGGCGGGCGCGCCCGCGGCCGCCAGGCCGGCCAGCTGCACCATGTCCGGTCGCAGCCTCGCCAGCAGCGCCCCGTCGCGCACCGCAATCAGCGCGCGGCTGCCGCCGGCTCCGGCCGCCACCGCAGGACAGCGCGGATCGAGTTCGCCGCTGCGCACACCCAGGGCCGCGAGCAGCGCCGCCAGCGCCGGCGCCTCGAGCACGCGCTGCACCGGCGGCGGCTGCGTGAAGGCGTAGCTCTCGCCCTCGCCATCCGACTGGCGCTCGAACTCGATGATGCCATTGCGCTGCTTCTGGCGCGGGCAGGGCGGAAGCTCCAGCGCCGCGAGCACGGCGTGCGCGCCAATGCTGGCATGGCCGACGAATCCGGTTTCGCCGCGCGGCGTAAAAAAGCGCGCGCGCAGATCGTGGTCAGGACCATCGGCGGGCAGCAGGAAGATCGTATCCCCGTCGTGCAGCTCACGCGCGATGCGTGGCATTTCTTCCTCGCGAAGCCGCTCCGCGTGCAGCACGACACCCGCCGGGTTTCCGGCGAAGGCGCGCGTGGTGAAGGCGTCGACGTGAAAGACCCGGACACGACGGGATTCGCTTTCTGGATCGGTAGCCAGGTGATTTCCTCAGGGTCTGCCGCTTGCAATGGAGGGCAAAGCCTAGGATAGTCCGGCGCGCAAACCTTGGGGTGGTCCCTTGCGGGACCTGAGATGCCGGCGCGGCCCGGCGAACCCGTTGAACCTGATCCGGTTAGTACCGGCGTAGGGAGCAGGTCGATGACACTTCACACACTGGCTGGCATGGTGCTCGGCGCCATGGCGACGAGCGCCGTGGCGCTGCCGCCCGAGAGCGGACCCCTCGAGGAAATCGTGATCAGCGCAAGCCTGCGCCCGACGCCACTGGCGGAAGTGCCGCAGAGTGTCACGGTGCTGGATCGCGCCACGCTGCGCGCCGCGGGCGTGCAGCATTTCGAGGACGTGCTCGGCCTGGTGCCCGGCCTGAGCTGGGCCTCCGGCACATCTCGGCCGCGCTATTTTCAGCTGCGGGGCGTGGGCGAGATTGAGCAGTACCAGGGCGCACCCAATCCGTCGGTGGGCCTGCTGATCGATGACATCGACTTTTCCGGGGTCGGCATGCCCGCCACGCTGTTCGATCTCGATCACATCGAGGTGCTGCGCGGCCCAGGCAGCACCGTCTATGGCGCCAATGCCCTGGCGGGGCTCATTTCGCGGCTTCGACCTGCGGGGGGAAGTGACCGCCGGAGACTTCGGGACCGAGGCCGTGGGCCTGGCGGTGGGGAATGGGCGCGCCGACGGGAACGGGGGCTGGCGGCTGGCGGCCCAGCGCTATCGGAGCGATGGCTTCAGGCGCAACACTTTTCTCGGGCGTGACGACACCAACGGGTACGATGAAACGACGCTGCGTGGCAAGCTGGTGTGGAGTCCCTGGGAGACGCTCCGTACCACACTGAGCCTGCTGTACGCCGACCTGGACAACGGCTACGACGCCTGGTCCGTGGACAATTCCTACATCACGCGCTCCAACCAGCCGGGTCGCGATGCCCAGCGCTCGAGCGGCGCATCGCTGCGGGTGGAATACACGACAGGCTACGGGAGCCTCGTGAGTGTCAGCAGCGCCGCGGTCTCGCACATTGATTATTCCTTCGATGGTGACTGGGGGAATGACCTCTACTGGGGCGCCAGCGCGCCGTACGACTATTTCGAGGAGCATCGTCGCGCGCGGCGCACGGAAGCCCTGGACCTGCGCTTCCTCGGCGATGAGGCCCAGCTGTGGTTTGGCCGGCTGCAGCCCGTGGTGGGCGTGTACGTGCTGCGCCTGCAGGAAAGCGATGCGCAGTTCGATGGCTGGAATGACCAGTATTACGGGATGGGAGAGAGCCTGCTGGACAGCGAGTACCGCGCCACCAACCTGGCAGTCTATGGCTCGCTGCAGCTGCGCCTCGCGCGGCGCGGCCAGCTGACCCTCGGCCTGCGGGCCGAGAACCGGTCCGCTGACTATTCCGACAGTTCCGATCCGCTGTTCCCGCGTGCCCGGGACCAGCTGCTCGGCGGGAATCTGTCCTGGCTGTGGCGAGCGAGCGATGCACGTCAGTACTATCTCACGCTGGCACGCGGCTACAAGGCGGGCGGATTCAACATCGGGGCCACCATTGATCCGGCGCAGCGCCGCTTCCGCGCCGAGACCCTCTGGAATCTGGAAGGCGGCCTGCGTGCGCACGATGCCGCACACGATCTTGACGTGCAGGCGGATCTTTACCTGATGCGGCGAGTGGACATGCAGGTGTACAGTTCACGCCAGCTCCTGCCTGACAATCCATTGACCTACGTATTCTTTACGGGCAACGCGGCCCACGGCGACAATCTGGGCGTGGAGAGCGAGCTGCGCTGGCGGCCCGCCCCGCGCTGGTCGCTGAGCGCGTCCGCCGCGCTGCAGAGCACCCGCTACCTGGGGTATGAGGCGGACGGCCTCGACTTGCGCGGCCGCGAGCAGGCCTTTGCGCCGCCGTGGCAGTTCAGCGCCAGCGCCGGCTATGAAGGTCCTTCGGGCTGGTTTGCCCGCGCGGACCTGCAGGCGCAGGCGGGCTTCTACTTCAGCGCCAGCCATAACCAGCGCGCCGGCTCGCGTGAGCTCGTCAATCTGCGTCTGGGGTGGCGCCACGCAGCCTGGACGGCGAGCCTGTGGGCCCGCAACCTCCTCGATGAGCGCTACGCGGTCCAGGGCTTCTACTTTGGCGACGAGCCTCCTGATTTTCCCGTCAAGCTCTACATCCAGAATGGCGACCCCAGGCAGCTGGGGCTGACCGTGAGCTTCGATGCGGACCGTCTCTGAGAGGTGCCCGTGCAGCCGCTGATCATGCATCTGCAGCAGGCCCTGCGCGAACTCACGCCGCTGGAAGTGATCGCGGTGATCTCCGGCCTCACCTACGTGGTGCTGATCCTTCGGCGCCAGCGCTGGGGTTGGGTCGCCGGTGCCGTAAGCTCCTCCATCTATGTGCTGCTCGCGGCGCGCGCGCGCCTGCCGATGCAATCGATGCTGCAGGTCTACTACGTGATCATGGCCGCGTACGGTTGGTTCAGCTGGAAGCGCAATGAGGAGGAGCAGGGCGGACGCATTTTTCGCTGGCCACTCCGCCGCCACCTGTACGCCGTGGGGCTGATCGGCGTCGTCAGCCTGCTGAGCGCACGGATCCTGGCGCGCGAGACGGGAGCGGCGTGGCCGCTGCTCGATTCCTTAAGCACCTGGACCAGCTTCCTGGCGACCTGGCTGGTGGCGCGCTCGGTGCTGGAGAATTGGCTTTACTGGATTGCCGCGGACGTCGTCATGGTGTTCCTGTTCGCGCGCCAGGGGTATCCCTTCACGGCGGGCCTGTTTCTCAGCTACATGGTCGTCAGCTGCCTGGGCCTGCGCGCCTGGTTGCGGCGCTATCGCCGCCAGAGTGGCTGAGCCGCCGCCTGATCGGACACCGGGCGCAGGGGCGCTGGCCCTGGTGCCCGGTCTCGAGACCGGAGCGGCTCCGCTCTCGATCGAGCGACTCCGTGGCGGCAGCGTCAACGACAGCTGGTGCGTAGAAACTTCCGCGGGCCGCTTCGTGCTGCGCCTGGACGGTGCCGAGTGGCGCCGGCCGGGCGTGGATCGGGCCCGCGAGCGAGTGCTCCACGCCGCCGCGGCGCGCGGTAGTCTGGCGCCCGGCTTGATCGCACACTCCGCCGCCGAGGGCGCGCAGGTCAGTGTCTATGTAGACGGGCACGACTGGAACGAGGAGCACTTCAGGGCCCCGGCGCAGCTCGAACGCCTCGGCGAGCGTCTGCGACGGCTCCATTCCCTGCCGGCCCCGGACGGGCTGGCCGAATTCGATCCGCAATCCTGCGCGCGCGATTACCTGCGCCGGCTTGCACCGGGAATTGGCGCGCTTGCGGGCGCTGCGGCCGTCGTGGATCGGGTGGGCGAGGCGGCCGCCCAGGTGGCGAGCACATCCGCGCGCACCTGCATCATTCACGGCGACCTGGCGCCGGGCAACCTGCGCGAGGGCAAGCGACTGTGGCTGCTCGACTGGGAATATGCGCAGCTGGCCCATCCCGACTACGACGTGGCCTGCGTGCTGGCCTATTACCCGTTGGCGCGGACGCACCAGGCGCGGCTCCTCGCTGCCGCGGGTCTGAAGGGCAGTGCGGACGCGCTCGGCGCGGCCATCTATGTCTATGAGGCGCTGACCTGGCTGTGGCGTCTCGCCCGGGGCGACGCGGCGCTTGCCCCGGGAGTCGCTCGATGAACAGGTCAGGCCCGAATCGCCGCGCTGCCACTGGCATCCGGGCCGTCCTGTGGGCAAACTAACCTGCCCCCATGGGCGCGTCGGAGCTGCTGATGCCCTTGCTGCATGTGTTGAATCGTGACGGTGTCGAGCAGGAAGTCCAGGCCCTGAGCGGTGGTGTGCTCATGGAGACTCTGCGCGACATGGACGATGGGGTCATGGCGATTTGCGGCGGCATGTGTTCCTGCGCCACCTGCCATGTGTACGTCGACGCGGCCTGGGTCGAGAAGCTGCCCGCGGCGATGTCCGACGAGACCGACATGCTCAAGGATCTGAGCTCCTACCGCCCCAACTCGCGCCTGTCCTGCCAGGTCCAGCTCACCGACGCGCTCGACGGCCTGCGCGTCGCGATCGCGCCCGAGGACTAGGCCGGGCCCGCGCCGGACTCACCCGTGCAGTTCTTCAGCTGGTTGCTGGCGGGCGCGGCGGTCATTGCCGTACTGCGGATCTATTTTACCGTCCGCAAGCTGAAAGGGCGGCAGGCGGACGATTGGGACGAGAGGCTGGTGAAGAATCTGCGCGCCCAGGGCGGTGACATGTTCAGTCCCTATGAGGTGGATTTCTTCTTCGACCTGCCCGATGAGCCCGCCTGCGAGAAAGTGGCGGCGCTGCTGCGGGCGCGCGACTACGTGGTCGATTATCGCCGCGTCGATGCGGATCGCGGCGATCGCTACACGCTGCACGCGCTCAGGTCGTTGCGTGTTTCGGTGCCGGACATGCAGGCCCTGACACGTGAACTGTCGGCGCTGGCGGTGCACCACGGCGGGCGCTATGACGGTTGGGCCACCGCGGGCGTCACCCACGATGCGCGACGCTAGGGGCTGAATCAGGCCGGTTTCTCGGTTTGCCGGCGGACCGCTTCCGCCGCCGCCCTGACCGCTTCTTCATCGCCCAGATAGCGGCTCGACTTGGGCCGCAGCGTCTCGTCCAGTTCATACAGCAGTGGGATGCCGGTGGGGATGTTCAGCTCCACCACGGCGCTCTCCGTAAGCGCATCGAGCATCTTCACGAGTGCGCGCAGGCTGTTGCCGTGCGCCACGATCATGACATTGCGCCCGGCGCGCAGGTCGGGCGCAATGCGCTGCTCCCAATAGGGCAGCACGCGCGCGAGCGTGTCCTTGAGCGACTCGGTGCCAGGCAGTTCGGAGGCGGGTACGTGCGCATAGCGGCGATCGCGGCGCGGATGGCGCGGATCGTCGGCCGACAGCGCTGGGGGCGGCGTGTCATAGCTGCGGCGCCAGATCTTGACCTGCGCCTCACCATATTTTTCTACCGTCTGCTGCTTGTTCAGTCCCTGCAGCGAGCCGTAGTGGCGCTCGTTCAGGCGCCAATCGCGCTCGACCGGCAACCACAGCAGGTCCAGTTCCTCGAGGATCAGCCACTGCGTGCGGATCGCACGCTTGAGCACGGAGGTGTAGACGACATCGGGTATCAGGCCGGCGCGTGCAATCTCGCGGCCCGCCTGCCGCGCCTCCTCGATGCCCTGGACCGAGAGATCGACATCCGTCCAGCCGGTAAACAGGTTCTCGAGGTTCCAGATGCTCTGGCCATGACGGACCATCAGCAGTTTGCCGGGCAAGGGCGATCCTCCCATCAGCATTGGGCCAGGTTGCGCAGCGCCTCGGCACCCGCCATCAGGGCCGCCAGGTCGGGTGCGGCAATGGCACGCAGTTCGCGCACCGTGAGGAGCCATTGCTGGCCCGGCGCGCCGAGCCGCTCGATCCAGCGCTCGAGTGAGGCGCCGTCGCCGGCGCGCTCGCGCAGCGCGCGCGTGGCCAGTGCGGCCTGCCCGTCCAGGCAGGCGGTGTACAGCCGCTCCCGCGCCACGGCCTGCCAGCTGCCAGTGGTGCCCAGCAACCGTATGGACTCGGCCAGCCAATCGATGCCCAGCGCGGCGGCCGTGCGGAAGTACTGATGCGCCACCTGGGCCAGCGGGCGGTGCGATTCCATCGCGATCGTCGCGAGGTCCGGTGTGGCGCGCAGCGCGGGCAGGGCGGCGAGCCAGGCGGCCAGTGCATTGGGGGATCCTGCGCTCAGCTGCTGCGCGTAGAGCTGTTGATAGCGCTCGTGGGCGATGCCCGGGAGAGTGGCGGGGAGCAGACCCTTGTGCGCCTGGAAGGCCGGCGCGAGCCGCGCCACTTCGGCGCCGATGGCGGCGCTCTGCCGCCGCGCCCGCGCCAGCAGCAGTCGGCGCGTCAGCTGTTCCACGTAGTCGCGCGTTGCCAGCAGCGCATCGTACTGCGCCGCCGCGGGTACCTTGTTATCCAGGGCCTCGATGGCCGACCACAGTTCGCGCAACCCGGCGCTGTCGCGTGCGATGGTGTACGTGCGCGCAACGGCAGCGGTTTCCACGCCAGTCTGGGCGGCCATGCGCATCACGAAACCCGGATCCATGCGATTGAGAATGCTGTTGGTGGTCGCGGTGGCGATCAGTTGTCCGCGCAGCCGATGCTGGGCGATGCGTGTCGCGAAGCGCCGCCGCCAGCGCACGGGGAAATAGCGCTGGAGTTCGCCAGCCAGGTAGGGATCAGCGGCGATATCGGCGGCCGTCAGCGCCTGATTGAGCGCAATCTTGCCGTAGGCGAGCAGCACCGCGAGTTCCGGTCGCGTGAGGCCCTGGCCCCGCACCAGGCGCTCGTCGATCTCGGAGTCACTGGGCAGGCACTCCAGCGCGCGATTGAGATCGCCGTCGCGCTCCAACGCGCGCAGCAGCTGCTGGTGATCGCCGAGGTCGGCACTGCTCCGTTGCTCAAGCAGGCTGATCGCCTGGCTTTGCAGGTAGTTGTTGCGCAGGACCTTTCCGGCCACTTCGTCGGTGACGCTGGCCAGGAGCGAGCGCCGCCTGGCGCCGCGGGGCGTGGGGCCCTTCCCTGGACCTGCCAGCATGATCTTGAGATTCACCTCGATATCGGAAGTATTGACGCCGGCGGAGTTGTCGACAAAATCGGTATTGATACGCCCGCCCTGCTGGGCGTATTCGATGCGGCCGCGCTGCGAGAAGCCGAGATTGCCGCCTTCGCCCACGACGCGGGCGCGCAGTTCGCGCCCATCCAGCCGCACCGCGTCGTTGGCGCGATCGCCGATCTCGCCGTGGCGTTCCTCGCTGGCCTTGACGTAAGTGCCGATGCCGCCGTTCCAGAGCAGGTCGACCGGCAATCGCAGTATGGCGCGCACCACCTCGACCGGAGCGACACGTTCCTGTTCCAGCTCCAGCAGGGTGCGCGCCTGCGCCGTCAGCGTGACGCTGATCTTCGCGCGTTCAAGAACGAGGCCGCCGGCGGACAGCAGCCGCTGATCGTAATCGGCCCAGCTCGAGCGCGGCAGCGCGAACAGGCGCGCGCGTTCGCGGAAACTGCGGCGGGCGTCCGGATCCGGATCGATGAATATGTGCCGGTGATCGAAGGCCGCGACCAGGCGGATATGCGGCGAGAGCAGCATCCCGTTGCCGAACACGTCTCCGGACATGTCGCCGATGCCGGCCGCGGTGAAAGGCTGGCGCATGATGTCGACGCCGAGCTCGCGGAAGTGGCGCTTCACGCATTCCCAGGCGCCCCGCGCAGTGATGCCCATTTTCTTGTGATCGTAGCCGGCCGAGCCGCCCGAGGCGAAGGCGTCGCCGAGCCAGAAGCCGTACTCCGCGGCGATGGCGTTGGCCACATCCGAAAAACTCGCGGTGCCCTTGTCAGCGGCGACCACCAGATAGGGGTCGTCGCCGTCGCGGCGCCGCACCTGCGGCGGCGGCACGACCTTGCCCGCGACGATGTTGTCAGTCAGGTCCAGCAGGCCGCGGATGAAGGACTGGTAGCAGCTGCGCACCTCGCGGGCGCGCTCCTCCGGCGGCGCATCGGGCGCCAGGCGCCGCGCCACGAATCCGCCCTTGGCTCCGACAGGTACGATGAGCGTGTTCTTGACGTGCTGCGCCTTCATCAGGCCCAGCACCTCGGTGCGAAAATCCTCCGGCCGCTCGGACCAGCGGATGCCGCCGCGCGCGATGGGCCCGCGGCGCATATGCACGCCCTCGATGCGCGTGCCGTGCACGAAGATCTCGAAGTCCGGCCGTGGTTCGGGCAGGCCCGGGATCGCGCGCGGCAGCAGCTTGAAGGCCAGCGGCTGGGCGGGCGAGTGCTCACGGAAATAACTGGTGCGCGCCGTGGCCAGGATCAGCGCCAGGAAAGCGCGCAGGATGCGATCGTCATCCGGACTGCGCAGGGCGCTGATCGCGTGCCGCACCCGCCGCTCGATCGCCGCCGCCTCGCGCAGCGCGCGCCGGTCGGTGGCCGCTGGGTCCAGCCGCCGCTCGAACAGCCGCCACAGGTCGCGCGCAATGTGCGCGTGTTCGTGCAGGGAGCGCGCGATATAGGCCTGGCTGAAGGGGATGCCCGTCTGCAGCAGGTAGCGGCAGCAGGCGCGCAGCACGCGAGTCTGCGCGACCGTCAGGCCGGCGCTGACGATGAGCCGGTGGAAGCCATCGCTGTCGAGCTCACCGGCGAGGATCGCGGTGTAGGCGATGTTCAGCTGCGCCTCGAGCGCTGCCGGGTCGGTCGCGTGCAAGGGCACCGCTTCGAGCTCGAAGTCCTGGACCCACGCGGTGCGCCCCTCGATCGCGCGCAGTTCGTAGGGGCGCTCGGCGATCACGCGCAGGCCGAAGCTCTCCAGGATCGGCAGCGCCTCGGATATGGCCAGCGGTTCACCGTGACGGAGCAGCCGCAGGTGCGTGTGAGCGTGGCCGGCGCTCTCTGGCGGCTGCAGGCGCAGCAATCCGGCGCCGGCCGCGGCCGCGCTGCCAAAGTCGGCGATGTCCTGTACCGCCAGTGCCGGCGCCACATCCTGCCGGTACGCAGCCGGAAACGCCTGCCCGTAGCGTCGCTCGAGCGCCGTGGCAGTGGCCTCGTCATGCCGGGCCCGGAGCGCCTGCCGCAGCCGGTCGCGCCAGGTGACCATCGCTTCGTTGAGCTCGCGTTCCAGCGCGCGCCGGTTCACCGTGGTTGTGGCACCGGCGCTGATGCGCACCGTGATATGCAGCTGCGCCAGCGGCGCATCGCCTACGGCGAGGGAGGAGTCGAGCTGGCCCCCGCCGAGCGCGCGGCGCAGCACCTGCTCGAGGCGGCGAAACGCGTCGTTGTCGAGGCGCTCGCGGCCGAGGTAGACCAGGCAGGACCAGAAGCGACGCAGCGGATCGCGGCGCAGCACCAGGCAGACACCGCGCGCCCGTTCGTGCAGTTCGAGTACGGCACGCGCGCATTGCCGCAGCTCGGCCACCGAGGCCTGGAACAGCTCGTCGCGCGGCAGGCCGTCGAGGATGCTGACCAGGCGCTTGCCGTCGTGGCTCGACGCACGGAAGTGGAAGCTGTCGATGACGCGTGCCACCTTGAGCCGCAGCAGCGGCACGGTGCGCGGATCGGCGTGGTAGGTGTTCGAGGTCCACAGGCCGAGGAACCGCGCTTCGCCGGTCAGCCGGCCGCGCCGGTCGAACTCCCGGACCGCGACACAATCGAGGTAGCCCGGACGATGCACGGTCGAGCGTCGCTCCGACTTGGATATCGCCAGCTGCTCGCCTCTGCCTGCCTGAACCAGCAGTTCCGCAGCGGGCGATCGGCCGCCACGCCCGGCGCGCAGGATACCCAGCGCGCTGCCGGCCACCGCCTCGAGGCGCGTGCCGCGCCGCACGCGGTAGCGCTGGTAGCCCAGGAAGGTGTAGTGGTTGTCCTCCATGTACGCCAGCAGTGCCGCGGCTTCGGCGGCCATGCCGGCGGCCTGCGCAGGGCGGTGCGTAAGCAACCTGCACAGCTCACGCGCGGTGCGCCGCATGGCCTGCCAGTCCTCGCAGGCGCTGCGCACGTCGGCGAGTGCCGCCAGCAACCGTACACGCAGCGCGCGGCGCTCTTCCTCGTCGGCGATACGGTCGATGCGCAGGTACTGCCAGGATTCGTTGCGCGGCTCCTGCCCCGGACGCCGTGCGCCCACGTGCAGCAGCCGCCCGCTGCGTCCGCGCACCACCGGCAGGATCGGATGGGCAATCAGCTGGACCGCGTGGCCGCTCGCGGCGAGAATCAGGGTGAGCGTATCGACAAGGAAGGGCATGTCGTCGGTGATCAGCTCGACCACCGAATAGCTACCGTCCGGCGTGTCCTCGATCGGCGGGCTGGAAACGCGCAGCAGGGTTGCGCGAGGTGCGCGCCGGGCCCCGAAGCGCAGCTGCGCGTCGGCCGCAGCGCGCAGGGAAAGCGCACCGGCCGCACTCCAGTCGGTGACTGGCAGATCCGCGCGCCAGGCCCGGAGCAGGCGCGCGGTGAGCTGCGATTGGCGATTGACAGTCGCTGAGGCGGCGGACCGGACCATGCGCGAATCCTAACACTACTGGTTTGCGGAAGATCAGTGCGCGCCGCCGCGGCTCAGGCCCTTGAAGGGCGGGCGCGCCAGCCACACGAGCGGCAGCGCGACGAGCGTGAGGAGCGCGAAGGCGAGGAACACGTCGTTGGCGCCCAGCGTCCGCGCCTGCAGATACAGGACATTGTCGGTGTAGGCCAGCGCGCGGGCGCCGTCGATGCCGGCCCCGGTGAGCGCGCCGGACCAATCGCTCCACCCGGCGCCCGCCGTCACATGCTGCGCGAGCATGGTACGGTGAAAATCGGTGCGCGCGCTCCACATCCAGATGCTGGCCGCGGTGCCGAGCGAGCCGGCGATGTTGCGCAGGAAGTTCGACATGCCTGCGGCGGCGGCCAGGTGCGTTGAATCCACGTCGGAGAGCATGATCTGTTGCAGCGGCATGAAAAAGAACGCGAGCCCGATGCCCTGGACGATGCGCGGCTCGCTCATCTGCAGGAAGCTGACGGTGGCATTGAGGTGGCTGTACCAGTACATGCACACCGCCAGTACCGACAGGCCGAAGCAGGCGGCCAGCCGGATATTCAGGCGCTGCAGGTTGGCGCCGACGAGCGGCATCAGGAACAGGGCCATGATTCCCACCGGCGCCATCGCCAGTCCGGCCCAGGTCGCGGTGTAGCCGGCCGTGAGCTGCAGGAACAGCGGGATGGTCACGGTCGAGCCCATGAAGGCCGCAAAGCCGAGGCAGGTCACCGACGCGCCGACATTGAAATTCCTGAACCTGAACAGATGCAGGTCCACGACCGGATGAGCGTCGGTGAGCTCCCAGGCGATCAGCAGCGTGATGCAGACCACGGCGATCACCGCCGCGGCCACGATCAGCGGTGAGCCGAACCAGTCCTTGTCATTGCCGTTGTCGAGCATGAACTGCAGCGCACCGACGCCGGCGAACAGCAGCAGGAGCCCCGTGATGTCCACCGGCACCTTTTGCCGCGCCGTCTCCCGCCGCCGCAGCAGTCCCCACACGGTGGCGCTCGCGATCAGGCCCACCGGCACATTGATGTAGAACAGCCAGGGCCAGGACAGATTGTCGGTGATCCAGCCGCCGAGTATCGGACCGAAGATCGGCGCGACTACGATGACCATGCCCCAGATGCCCATGGCCATGCCGCGCTTTTCGGGGCGGTGGTTGCGCAGCAGGAGTGATTGCGCCATCGGCGCCATCGGCCCCGACACGGCCCCCTGCATCAGGCGAAAGAACACCAGCATCGGCATGCTGGTCGCCAGCCCGCACAACGCCGAGAACAGCACGAACAGCAGGGTCGAGACCGCAAAGGTGCGCACTTCCCCGAAGCGCCGCCCCAGCCATCCGGTGAGCGGCTGCATGATCGCCGCGGCCATTGAATAGGAGGTGATGGTCCAGGTGCCTTCATTGGGACTCACGCCCAGCGTCCCGGCGATAGACGGCACCGATACGTTCACGATCGTGATGTCGAGTACTTCCATGAAGGTCGCCAGGCTGATGGCGATCGTCACGAGCAGCAGCTCGGCGCCGCGCAACAGCGGCGGTTCGATGGGGCGCGGCGTTGCCGCCTCGCTCATGGGCGGCGCAGGGGCTCGCCGCGGATCACCGCGTCGGCCGACTGCTCGGCGGCCTGAAGATCGGCGGCGTAGATCGCGGTGCTGGCGACCGCGCGCGTGTCAGGCACTGCGGCCAGCGAGGCACCGCTCCGGTCCTTCGTATCCACATTCACCGTGGTGGACAGGCCGATTCGCAGCGGATGCCTGGCCAGCTCGTCGGTCGCGAGCGCGATACGCACGGGCACGCGCTGCACGACCTTGATCCAGTTGCCTGAGGCGTTCTGCGCGGGCAACAGCGAGAATGCGGCGCCCGTGCCGACGCCGACGCCGGCGATCCGGCCGTGATACTCCACCGCGCCGCCGTAGAGATCCGAATCGATGCGCACCGGTTGACCAATGCGCAGGGCGCGCAGCTGCCCTTCCTTGAAGTTGGCTTCGACCCAGAGTTTGTCGAGCGGCACGATCGTGAACAGGGACAGCCCCGGACTGACCTGCTGCCCGGCCTGGACATTGCGGCGCGCGAGGTAGCCGGCCACGGGCGCGCGCACGGTGGCGCGGCTCGCCGCGATCCAGGCCTGCAGGAATGAGGCGCGCGCCTCCTGCACCGCCGGATTGAGCTCGGCCGTCACGCCCTCGATCGGGGCGTGTGCCGCGCGGGACTGGCCCTGCGCCGCCTGCAGCGCGGCTCGTGCCAGCGCCACCTTGGACTCGAGCTCCCGCAGCTCCTCCGGGGCGATGGCGTGCTGCTCGAGCAGCGGCTGGCGCCGTGCCAGTTCCGCTTCGGCCCATTGCAGATCAAGCTGCCGGCTCGCAATGTTCGCATCGCTCTGTTCGGCCGCCGCGCCCTGCTGGCGGACCTGGCGCACCGACAGGGCCAGCGTGCTGGCGGCATGCTCCAGGGCAACCTGGCTGTCGGTCGGGTCGAGGCGCACCAGCACCTGGCCGGCATCGACGCGCTGTGTTTCCTCGGCCAGCACGTCGATGACCGTGCCGCCCGCCTGTGCCGCGACGGCGACCTGATCGCCCACCACGTAGGCATCGTTGGTGGTCTCGCGTCGCGACAACACCAACAGCCAGTACAGCACCCAGGCCAGCGCCACGACGGCAAATACAGAGCCGATGACAGCGAGGAATTTCCGGCGACGCGGATTGCTGATCGTCTGGGCAGGTGCGGGATCGTTCATGATTGGGGTTCCATCCGGTAGCCGCCGCCAAGGGCGCGTATCAATTCCAGTTCGGCATGCAGCCGGGACAGCTGCGCCTGTGTCGCCGCATCGCGCTGCGCGAGCAGCTGCAGCTCGGCACTGATCACCGGGCGCTCATCGCTCAGCCCGGCGGTGGCGCGCGCCGCGGCACTGGCGTGCAGCGCTTCGGCGGCGAGCACCGCCTGCGCGCGCAGCGCCGCTTCCTGCTCGAGCGTGGCACGGGCGGCGAGCTGCGTATTGACTTCGCGCGCCGCGCTGATGACGCTCGCGCGATACCCGGCGACGGCGCCATCCAGCTCGGCGTTGCTGCGGGCGTAAGCGGCGCGCAGCGCACCGCCGTCAAAGAGCGGCAGGTGCACGGCCGCGGCCACGGCGTGGGCCGCGCTGCCGGTTTCGAGCAGCGTGCCCAGCTCCAGGCTGCTGACACCCAGCAGGGCCTTGAAGCTCACGTCGGGATAGAAATCACTGCGCGCGGCTTCGCGATGCTGCAAGGCCGACTCCACCTGCCAGCGTGCCGCGGCGATATCCGGACGCCGGGCGAGCAGATCGAGCGTGGCGTTCTCCGGCAAGCCGGTCTGCAGATCCGGCCAGGGCTGCACCGTGAGGGCCGGCAATTCACCCGGCGCATCACCCAGCAGGGCCGCGAGCGTGATCAGGCGCAGCTGCGCGGAAATCTCCACTTCGCGCTGCTCATCGCGCGCGGCGAGGGTATCGAGCTCGGCCCGCCGCGATTCCTCGTCCCTGACGATGCCGGCGTTGACCTGCGCGCGGGCGATCGACTCCTGCTCCGTGGCGGCGGCCACGCGCTGCACGGCCAGATCCAGGCGCCGCTGGTCGCTTTGCCAGCCGTAATAGGTCTGGACGATGTCCCCGGCGAGCGCCAGCGCGGCGGCGTCGCGCTCGGCGGCTGCGGCGTGCTGCGCATCGAGCATCGCCAGGGTCGCGCTGCGATGACGGGGTGACTTGCCGAGCGTGTAGCTGCCCTGCAGGCCCAGATCAAACTGGTTGTACCAGTGGAAGCCGAGGAACGCGGGCGGGAGCAGGCCGTTGTCGCTGATGCGCTGGCGGCTGGCATCGGCGCCGGCGCCGAGCTGCGCGCGGTATCCGGCGATAGTGGCGTCGACCGCGGCGCGTGCCGCATCGAGCCGTGCCTGCGCGCTGCTGAGGCCCGGCGAATTCGCCAGCGCCCGTGCGACCAGATGATCGAGGGTGGCATCGCCGAAGTTCTGCCACCACTCCGGCCGCGGCCAGGCGCCCTCGCCACCCGATTGCAGGAGCGGCGCCGTGGCCGGCAGCGGCGGGGCGGTCGCCCGCGGGGGCAGGCCCGCGCAGGCCGTGAGGCCCAGCGCTGCGGCCAGGCTGAGCAGCTTCACGGCCGGCCGCTTCACGCCGCGGGCGCTCCTGCGCCCGCGGTTGCGGTCGCGGTGGGCAGGCTATGCGCGTCATAGGCCGCCGCAATCTCGCCCAGAGTCGCGAGCAGCTGGCTGCGCGCCGTATCCGAGAGTGAGGCGAATAATTTCCTGACCGGCGCGAAGGCGGCGGGCACGAACTCGCGGGCGAAGGCTACGCCGCGTGGGGTAATCCGCAGGATGGTGCGGCGGCGGTCCTCGGCGCTCGGATCGCGCGTGATCATGTCCAGGGCGACGAGCGTATCGGTGATCCGGCTCATGTTCGCCGGGCTCTGCCCCGATCCCGGACACAGCTCGCCGGGATGGGCAACGCCGTCGGGCTGGGAGTACAGCAGCATCAGCACCCGGAACTCCGCTTCCCCGAGCCCGCTGGGACGGATCGCCTCGTCCGCCAGCTGGGCCAGTGCCCGGCCCAGCAGCACCAGCGTGCGAAACATCATGATGTCCGCGATGGGGACCGGTAGCCCGCGGGCTTCAATACGACTGAGGCCGGCGAGAATGGCTTGAAACTGCTCTCTAAGCACAGAAGCTCCTATCTAAATATTTTAGATTGGAAATATTCTGTCTGCAATATTATGAAATTTTATTAACTTAATCCAGTCCGGGCATGAGCCCGGGCCAGGTATTCCTCGCTCTGCATTTCGATCAGCCGGCTGATCGTGCGCCGAAACTCGAAACCCAGGCGTTCACCCTGGTAGAGCTGGGTCGGGGCCCCGGCGGCCGACACGATCAGCTTGACGCCCTGGTCGTAGAGGGCGTCCACGAGAGCGACGAGGCGCCGCGCGGCGTCATCCTGCGAGGCTCCCAGGGTCGGAATCTCAGTCAGGAAAACGGTGTGGAATTCTTCAGCCAATTCGAGGTAGTCGGCCGCACTGCGCGCGCCCTGGCACAGGGCGGCGAAGGTGAACCAGACGATATCGCCGGCGCGCCTGGCGGCATGGAGCGTGCGGCCATTGACGAGCAGATGGCGTCCAGTCTCGGTATGGGCGCCGGCCAGCTCCTCGAACAGCGCGGCCAGCCTGCCGCGCGTGGCCTCTTCGCCGGAGGGCAGATAGATCGGCGCCTGGCGCAGCTGGCGCAGCCGGTAGTCGGTGCCGTCGTCCACGTGCAGCACGTCCAGCCGGCTTTCGAGCAGGGCGATCGCCGGCATGAAGCGCGAGCGCTGCAGACCGTCGCGATACAGCCCGGCCGGGGGCGTGTTCGAGGTGATCACGAGCGAGACGCCCCGCTCGAGCAGCTCCTCGAACAGAGCGCCGAGCAGCATGGCATCGGCAATGTCGATCACGTGCAGCTCGTCGATGCACCACAGGGTGGCCCGGCGTGCCATGCGCCGCGCCACGAGCTGCAGGGGTTCCTGTTGGCTGCGGATCGAGGCGAGAGCGGCGTGGACGCCGCGCATCAGTTGGTGAAAATGGCTGCGGCGGCGCGCCGCCGGCGCGAGGCTCTCAAAGAACAGGTCCATCAGCCAGGTCTTCCCGCGCCCCACCCCTCCCCAGAGGTACACGCCGCGCGGCGCAGGCGTCGCGGCCCGCGGCCAGAGCCGCCCCAGGAGCCGCCCTGCCGGGCCGAGTTCTCCGCGCCTGGCGAGCCATCCGGTGCGCAGCTGCTCCAGTCGCGCTACCGCCAGGCGCTGGGCCGGGTCGCTGTGCCAGCCGCGTTCGCGCAGCTCGCGCTCATAGCGCTCCGGCAGGCCTTCCCCTCTCGTGGCAGCCTCGTGCATCGGCGCAACCGTCAAAGGTTCTGGTAGTTCGGACCAGACCCGCCTTCAGGTGTCGTCCAGGTGATGAGCCGGTAGGGATCCTTGATGTCGCAGGCCTTGCAGTGCACGCAGTTCGCCGCGTTGATCTGCAGGCGGCGCTTGCCGTCATCCGCCACGATGATTTCGTAGACGGCGGCCGGACAGAAGCGGGTGCAGGGATTGCCGTACTCGCGCGCGCAGCGCTCGGCGCAGATGCTGGTGTCGGCGACATGCAGATGCACGGGTTGCTGCTCATCGTGCGCGGTGGAGGCGAGGTAGACCGCGGCGGTCCGATCGCGCGGCGGGAGCGCGCTTTCCAGGGCCACCGGCGGGTTCATCGTCGCAACCGCAGGGCTCTCCTGATCGAGCCGTCGCAGCGTGCCGTCATTGGCGGCGTGCTGCAGCGTCCAGGGCGTGTGTCCACCCAATGCGGTTTCCAGCGCGGCATTCGCCAGGCCCCACCACAGCCCGTGCTTGAAACCGGGCTTGATATTGCGCACCGCCTGCAGTGCGCGCCCGCCGGGCGAGGCCCGCCAGGCCGCATCGAAGCCACGCACGCCGCCCTGGGCCACCAGATGCTCCGCGGCGAGCATGCCGGAACGCATCGCCTGGTGGATGCCCTTGATGCGCGCGGCATCCAGCGTGCCGGCCGCGTCGCCGATCAGCAGCGCGCCGGGCATTTCCATGCATGGCAGGGCCTGCGCACCGCCGGCGGCAATGGCGCGCGCGCCATAGGCGAGCGGCTCGCCGCCCTCCAGCAATGCGAGCGTGGCGGGATGATTCTTGAAGTGACGGAAGGCCTCGAAGGGCGCGAACCCGGGGTCGCGATAATCGAGGCCGATGACGAGGCCGACGTAGGCGCGATCCTGGTCGAGGTGGTAAATAAAGCCGCCGCCGAAGGTGTCGCGCGGCATGGGCCAGCCGATCGTGTGCTGCACGAGACCCGCAGTAGCGCGGCCCGGAGGCAGTTGCCACAGTTCCTTGAGCCCGAGCGCGAAAGTGGGCGGGGAGCGATCGGCATCGAGGCGGTAGCGCGCGATGAGCTGCTTGGCGATGCTCCCGCGGCAGCCTTCCGCCAGCACCGTGACCGGCGCGTGGATCTCGGCGCCGGGTGTGAAATTGGCGCCCTCACTGCCGTCGCGCAGGCGCCCGACGTCTCCCAGGCGCACGCCGCTGACCGCGCCGGTGGCGTCGATGAGCGCACTGGCGGCGGCGAAGCCCGTGAACACGTCCACGCCGGCGGCTTCCACCCGGGTGCCCAGCCAGGGTACGAGTTGCGAGAGCGAGACGATGAAATTGCCGTGATTGCGCTGCTGCGGTGGCGTGGGCAGGCGGATGCTGCGCCGTTCCGTCAGGAAGCGGAACTCGTCACGCTGCACCGGGACGCAGGTCGGGGGCGGCGCCGCGCGCCATTCCGGCACCAGGGCGTCGAGCGCGACGGGATCCAGCACGGCGCCAGATATGGAATGCGCGCCGAGGCTGGCCGCCTTTTCGATCACGCAAATCGAGCGCTCGGGCTGCAGCTGGCGCAGGCGCAGCGCGCAGGCCAGGCCGGCCGGGCCGGCGCCGACGATCGCCACGTCATAGTTCATGGAGTCCCGCTCGCCCATTGCTAGCCTCTTGCGCGCAGGGCGCTCAGGATTCATCGCCCAGTGCGGCAAGGATGGCCGCGCGTGCCGCATCGCGCAAGGCCGCGGCGCCGTCGGGAGGACCCGGCAGCGGCAGCGGCCGCATCGGCTCGAGCATCTGCACCTCGATACGGCCCGGGCGCGCCAGGAAGGTTTCCGGCGGCAGACAGTAGCGGGTGCCACGGATGACGAGCGGAACGACCGGCATGCCGGAGCGCTGGGCGGCGGCAAACGCGCCGGTGTGGAAGCGCAGCAGCCCGGGTACCGGGCCGAAGGTGCCTTCGGGGAAAAAAGCGAGGGAACTCCCGCGGGTCGCGCTACGCATCAGGCGCAGCGCATCGCGGGCGCGGCCCGCGCGATTGTCGCGTGAGACGAAGTGGGAACCGATGCGGGTCAGCAGCAGTCCCGCCAGCGGCACGGAACTCATCTCCCGCTTGATCACGAAGCCGAAGCGCGGTGGCAGCGCGGCGCTGAGCACCACGCCGTCAAGATAGCTGCCATGGTTGGCGACGACGATGCAGGGATCGGGCAGGGGTCCGCGAAAATGCACCCTCACCGGCATGCCCATCAGCGTCAGGGCGCTGCGCCCGACCCAGCGCGTCAGGCGGCGGCGCGCCCCCAGGGTCGGCAGGATCACCAGCAGGGGGAGGGAGCCCAGCGCCAGGGCCAGGAACACCGTGGCCGCGTACAGGGTGTAAACCAGCCTGAACGGCAGGGGCCAGAGGCGGGGCAGGGCACGCCGTGCGGGACCGGGCGGCGCGTCGGAATACGGCATTTTGGGCGTTGGCAATGTGATCCAGTTCTCCGTATGTTAACGGTTCGCACGGTTGTGAGTCCCATCACATCGCCCGACCATGTCGGCTTTGCATACTGGCGGTCGAGGCAATCCCCCTCCGCGCAGGGCACCGCATTGAGCAGAAACGCCACCGTCACTAAAGAGTCGGCCCCCGAGATCGTCGACCCGGTCATCGGCCGCTTTCTCGATGCCGTATGGATGGAGCGTGGGCTGTCGGCGAACACCCTGGCGGCCTACCGCGCCGACCTCGTGGCGCTGTCGCGCTGGCTCGCGCTGCGAAATATTACCCTCTCCCGGACCGGCCGCGCGGACCTGCTCGCCTTCATTGCCGCGCGCGCCGCCGGTGGTTCGCGCCCGCGCTCGACGGCCCGGCAATTGTCGTCGTTTCGCCGCTTTTTCCGCTACCTGATGCGCGAAGGCGCCGTGCGCGAGGATCCGACCGCGCAGATCGCCATGCCGCGCATCGGCCGCTCGCTGCCGAAATCGCTGACCGAGGCCGAAGTCGAATCGCTCCTGATGGCGCCCACCGTGGGCGATCCGCTCGGCAATCGCGACCGCACCATGCTCGAGGTGCTGTATGCCACGGGGCTGCGGGTCTCGGAGCTCGTCAGCCTGCGCGTCGACCAGGTCAATACCACGCAGGGCGTGCTGCGGGTGCTGGGCAAGGGCAATCGCGAGCGCCTGATTCCGCTGGGTGAAGAGGCCGTGCGCTGGCTCGTTGCTTTCCTAGGCAATCCGCGCGCCGAGATCCTGCTCGATCGCAGCACGGACTATCTGTTCCCCACGCGCCGCGGCGATCGCATGACCCGCCAGGCCTTCTGGCACATCATCAAGCGCTACGCCCGCAAGGCGAGCGTCAACCACGACCTCTCGCCCCACACGCTGCGCCATGCCTTCGCGACGCACCTGCTCAATCACGGCGCCGATCTGCGCGTGGTGCAGATGCTGCTCGGGCACAGCGACCTGTCCACCACCCAGATCTACACCCACGTCGCGCGCGAGCGCATGAAAGAGCTGCATTCCGAGCATCACCCGCGCGGCTGAAGCGCGCCCCGCAGGGCGCAGGATTCACGCCGGGACCGGCCCGCTCTGCTAAACTCCAGCCCATGCAAACCGGAAATCGCTGGCTCCCGATACTGGCCGTCGCGCTGGGATCGATCGCCGTGGCGCTGGGCGCCACCCCGGTGCCCGCTCCGGCAAACGCCGCGCCAGCGCCCACGCCGCTCGAGGCCGAGCTGGCGGCCGTCGCCGCACATATTCCCGGGGCCAAGGCGAGCGAGCTGCGCACCACGCCGGTCGCCGGGATCTACGAGTACAGCCACGGGGCCGAGCTCGTGTACGTCACCGCGGACGGCCGTTACGGTTTCGCGGGTGATCTGTACCGCATGTCCGACCGGAGCAATCTCAGCGACGCGCGCCGGCGCGAGCTGCGCCTGGCCCTGATCGGTGCCGTGCCGGAATCCTCCATGGTGGTGTTCGCGCCGACGGTGACGACGAAATTCACCATCACGGTGTTCACCGACGTTGACTGCACCTACTGCCGTGCGCTGCACAAGCAGATCGCCGAGTACAACCGACTCGGTGTGAAAGTGCGCTATCTGTTCTTCCCGCGCACCGGCCCGAATACCGAGAGCTGGGCGAAGGCCGAGCAGGTCTGGTGCTCGACCGACCGGCGCGCTGCGCTCACACAGGCCAAGCTCGGCGTGGCACTCACCGCGGCGGTGTGCAAGCCCAATCCCATCGCCGAGCAGTACGCGCTCGGCCGCGCCATCGGTCTTACCGGCACGCCCGGAATCGTCACGGACAGCGGTGATCTGTTGCCCGGTTACGCTCCGCCCGATGAGCTGGTGCAGGAGCTGCAGCAGGACGCCAGGCCCGGCCCGGGCTGATCGGCTTCAGCGCTCCAGCAGCGCGAGCTTGTCAGGTTTCCCTTCCCATTCCTTGGCGTCGGCCGGCGGCGCGCCACGCTCCGAAATGACCGGCCACTGCTTCGCCAGCTCGGCATTCAGGGCCGTGAATTTTTCCTGACCCGCCGGCAATTCTTCCTCCGAAAAAATCGCCTCGACCGGACATTCCGGTTCGCACAGGGTGCAGTCAATGCATTCGTCGGGATCGATGACCAGAAAATTCGGGCCGACATGGAAGCAGTCGACGGGGCAGACCTCCACGCAATCCATGTACTTGCACTTGATGCAGTTTTCGGTGACGACAAAGGTCATTAAGACTCCGGTCCGAACGGGGTGTGGGAGCCCGGCAGGGCCGCGTTATTCTGCCAAAGCGGCCCGCCAGTGCAAGCACGGAAAACGGCATCAGCTGATCACCTGGGGCGTGGCTTCAGGATATCGTGGAAATGCTGGCGTTCTGCGCCCTCGCGCCGATCGGTGAAATAGCGCTCCAGTGAGAAATGCACGCTCTCGAAGGCGATGTCGTCCCACGGCACCTGCTGTTCCGTGAACAGCGCCGTCTCGAGGCTCTCGGCGCCGGGACCATGCCGCTCGGAGACCATGCGGGCGCGGAACATGATGTGCACCTGCGCGGCGTGGAGCACATTCACCACGCTGAGGAGCGAGCCGATCGCGACTTCCGCGAGCGCTTCTTCCACGGTCTCGCGCAGGGCCGCGGCATGGATCGATTCGCCGATTTCCAGGAACCCCGCCGGCGCCGTCCAGTAGCCGCGGCGCGGCTCGATCGCCCGGCGGCACAGCAGCACCTGGCCCCGCCACTCGGGCACGCAGCCGGCCACGATGCGCGGATTCTCATAGTGAACGCTGCCGCAGGCCACGCACACCGCGCGCGGCAGCTGGTCTCCCTCGGGCACCAGGTATTTCACGGGCTGGCCACAGTCCGGGCAAAACTTCATGGGCGGCGGCGGCATTCGGGGCGGCGGTGGCCTGCACTCGTGTGATTCGGGTATCGTACTCGCATCGCGCACGGCCTCGTGGCGGAACTGGTAGACGCAGTCGACTCAAAATCGACCGGGCTTGCCCATCTCGGTTCGACTCCGAGCGAGGCCACCACCGGCCATCTTCGGAAGAGTGAAGCGGCAGCTCATGCGGCGCAGCGATTTCAACTATCCCCTGCCCGCCGAGCTGATCGCCCAGGCGCCGCTGGCGCAGCGCTCGGCCAGCCGCCTGCTGGTCCTGGACGGCAACAGCGGCACCCTGGCTGACCGGCAGATGCGCAAGCTGCCGGGGCTGCTGCGCGGCGGTGACCTACTGGTCTTCAACGATACGAAGGTGTTGCCGGCGCGGCTGGCGGCGCGACGCGCCACGGGCGGGCAGGTCGAAGTGTTCCTTGAGCGTCCGCTCGAAGCGGACGGTGCCCTGGTGCAGCTGCGCGCGAGCAAT
>Ga0193713_1000095_pt1 | contig 25630 bp, 25 predicted proteins | sample H3a2metaG_FD_143054 | JGI IMG/M metagenome (GOLD analysis project Ga0193713, IMG submission 143054) | Soil microbial communities from a riparian zone of the East river system, Colorado, United States - H3a2 | ecosystem: Environmental > Terrestrial > Soil > Riparian zone | place: USA: East River... | reverse complement strand
CAGGCGCCGTGAGATCGACTTCCCGCTCGCCCAGGGTCCGCCCGCCGCGGCTCGCCGTCAGCTTCACCTTCCCGGTCATCGGCGGGAGGATGAAGCGACCGTCCGGTCCCGTCGTCGCGCCGGTCCACCCGGGGATCTCGACGGCCGCGCCGGGAATTCCGAGGCCCGATTCGTCCATGAGCCGCGCCCGGATGCTCGTGCGGATTTCCGTGATCTTGTCGGCCATGCCGACGGGGAAGCGGGGGTCATCGAGGATGGCGACGTCCGCGCCGCCGATCTTCGCCTTGATGAACCGGATCTCCTCCTCGCGCCCGTTGATGAGCGTGCGATGCACGCCTTCGCCGGTGCGCGCGGCCTGCCCCTTCCAAGCGACCGGGCGCGGCGCGTTGTGCTCGTCCTCGGGCCCGTAGGCTCCTTGTAGGACCATCTCGACGGGTCGCGTGTCCCGTAACTGCTGGAATACCCGGCGCGAGACGCAGAAGCTCGTCGCGCTTTCCTGCCGGTCCTCTCCGGTGAGGTACCAGGGGTTGTGCGTGGTCGAATCGGTGAGCGCGGTCTTGGCGATGATGCGCTGCCCCCGCGCGGGCCGGATCCCGGATTGCACGCGCCAACGCAGGGCCATGTCTCCGCTGCACGATTCCACGTCGATCGCCTGGTCCGTGCGGTCGTCGCCCTCGCCCCACCGGAAGACGAATTTTGCGCCCTCCGTGACGAGGGAGTCGTCGCCCCGCGAGAGCTCGACCACGTCGAGCACGTAGTCCGGCGGCGCGCCGGTGCTCATGAGCGCGAGCTCGACGGCCAGCGCGGCGTCCTGGGCCTGCTCGTACGACTCGGCCAGCTTCGGGGCCTCCTTCACCTGCGCGAACTGGCGGGCGACGCTTTCCTTGATCCGCGCGCCCGCGAGTGTGAATCGATCGCCTTCCCTCTTCACCGTGACGGTCGGCCCGTCCTTGCGCGCCCGGAAGGTGCCGGCGCCGCCGTCGACCAGGGCGGCGAGGGAGCCGCCGAGCAGGGCGAGCCGGCGATCATACGAGTTGGGGAGATCGTCGTTGAGCTTGTTGAAGACGTCGTAGGTGGACGTGCACGGCTGGCGGCTGAACTCGGTGAGGAAGTGCTGCTCGAGGCCGCTTTCGACGAACGAACGCACCTGCGCGGCAAGATACGCGTCCGATTCATTGCCGCCGTCGAAGGCGACCCGGTTGAGGCGCAGGTCCAGGGCCACGACGCCGCCGGGAAGGTCCGGCACGTTCGCGCGCGAGAGGATCAGGATGCGCGGGATGTCGAAGCGCGCCCGAAGGCGGAGGTCGCGTTCCAGGTCCGCCAGCGCCAGGTCGCTTCGCAGGCAGTAGTCCAGGAGCGCGAGGTAGCCGGCCGCTTCCTCGCTCTTGTCGCGTCCGCGCGCCTTCAGGAGATGCTCCTCCTTCTCGCGCACGTACGCGCCGACGCGGCACGGCAGGACGACGAAGTCATGCCGGTCCCCCGGCAACGCGGCCACGGGGCCGAGTCGATTGTCCTTGTGCCAGAGTTCCCGCGCGACCTCGACTGGCTTGTCCTCGCCGGGCCGCTGCACGCGGAAGACGATTTCCTCGCGCTCGGCGCCCGCTTCCAGCTCCTTGACGATGGGCCGGCGCGTGCGGAGGGTGACGCGCGTCTTCCCCGGGGCGACGGTCTCGATTGAGTGGACGTCGCCGACCAGGTCGCCGATCGGTCCCTCGTAGAGGATCGTCTCTTGAGCGCCGCGATGCGTGATGGTCGCGGCGAAGACGGGATCCTGTCCGGAGCCGGAGGGCTTGCCGCCGGGGCAGTGGGCGAGAAGCGCGTCGAGGAGAGCCGCCTTCTCCTGGGGAGAGCCGGCGCCTTCCCAGAGAGTGGCCAGCGCTCCCTTGACGTTGCCCTTGTAGGAAAGCGCCCTCACGTCGTCCGCGACGAACTTGGCGACCCGGCCGGGATCGCGGCCGAGTTCGACGGCCTTGGCCTGGAAATAGTCGAACGGGACGTCGGCGGGTTTCTTGCAATTCCTGAGCAGGAGCAGGGAGGCGACGAGGACGATCAGGATCAGGGATCCGTACAACACCGTCTGCTTGCGCCGGGACGATGCGGGCTCTTGCATGCGGGCCGCCTCTACTGGCATGCGCACTCTGACAGAGAAGCGGGAAAACACCTAGGATAAGGGGAGAATCCAACGATCAGCGTCGGTGGAGTGATAGGATTATGTACGTCCTGATGCCGAACGTGACCAAGCTCGCCTGTTCCTGGCTCTATCCTCCAGAAAACCATTGAAAGGACCCGCGATGAACAAGACCAAGAACGACCTCGCCGTGGCCCTGCCCCTGAGAGAGAAAGTGAAGGGACCCACGATGCACAGGACCAAGAACGACCTTTCCGAGGACCTCCGGAAGAAAATGATCGCGGTCCTGAATCTCAGGCTCGCGGACTCGATCGACCTCAACCTGCGCGCGAAACACGCGCACTGGAACGTGAAGGGACCCCATTTCTTCGCGCTTCACGAGCTCTTCGACAAGGTGGCCGAAGGCGCGGAGGAATGGAGCGACGATCTAGCGGAGCGGGCGGTCCAGCTGGGCGGAATCGCGGAAGGCCTGGTGTCGTTCGTGAAGGATCGCTCGAACCTGGGCGAGTACCCGCCCGACATCTTCGAGGGACAGGATCACGTGGAGGCCCTCTCGAGCACCCTCGCGGTCTTCTGCCGGCAGATCCGGCGGGACATCGACCAGGCCGCCAAGGCGGGCGACCAGACCACGTCCGATCTCTTCACCGAGATTTCGCGCGCCGCGGACAAGCAGCTCTGGTTCGTCGAGGCGCACCTGCAGGGACGCTCGAATACCTGACTCACGCATCGAACTCTGAGTCCGACCGGAGGGGACGCGTGAAGGGCGATGGTCTCGAGTCGGAATACGGCGTGCCGTTCCCCGGCCGGGTGGCGCCTCCTGGTCAGTGGTCGCACACCGGCTACCGCGACGATGGGAAACCCTTCGACTGGGAGCGCGTTTTCGGAAGGTCAGGCCCGAGAGTCGTCGACCTGGGATGCGGAAACGGGCGCTATCTGATCGGATCGGCGCTGTCCCGACCTGATCGCGACCATCTGGGGATCGACCTCGTCCAGCGCGCCATCGATTTCGCCGCGCACCGGGCGAACAAACGGGGACTGGCGAACGTCCGCTTCGTCACGGGAGACGCCGTCCCTTGGCTCTTCGCGCGGCTCACCGGGAATTCCGTCGACGAGATCCATGTCTACCACCCCCAGCCCTACTATGAGGCGGCCGAGATCTCGCGGAGGATGCTGACGCCAGATTTCCTCGAGCGCGCATGGCAGGTGCTCCGTCCGAATGGATTGCTGGTCCTTCAAACCGACAACAAGGCGTACTGGAAGTACCTCCTGGAGGGCGCCCGGAGGCATTTTGACCCGGAGATCATTCCAGGACCGTGGCCGGATGCGCGCCAGGGGAGGACCCGGCGGGAGATCCTCGCCCGAAAGAAGGGACTCGTGGTCTGGCGGATGGAGGCCCATCGCCGCGACGCCCCGGTCGCGGTCGCGATCTCGCCGCCCGACTTCGATGCCAACCGGCCCCGATTCAGGCGCGGTTCGGGCGCAGAAATGGGTCGGAAGAAAGGCGGGGGGCGGTGACGGATTGACTTGGCCGCAATTCGTCAGAACCCCAGCTTGATTCCGAGTACGAACCCACCTTCGACCAAGTCGAGACTGGGACTCAAGGTAATCCCGTGGGGCCGATCCTCCATGAAGATCCCCGGTCGCGTCTCCTGGTCGCTCCGGTAGTGCGCGTCCCAGATCCAGTTCGTGAGAAACACGCCCAGGAGCGCGCCGCAGGCGACATCCGAAGTCCAGTGCCGGTTGGAAGCGATGCGTTCCCACCCTGTGAAAATTGCCGGGGCGTACAGCAAGACATCAACAGGGTGGAAGGAGCTGTCGGACGGATCATGGAGATCGCGCACGATCAGCGTGGTCGCCGCGAACGACCACGAAGTGTGCCCCGACGGGAAGGACCGGTCATCCTTGTGGTTCGGTCGTTCCCGGCCGACCGTTCGCCCCAGGATCTGCTGGACCGCCACGACGCCTAACAGCGATTCCGCCACGACCTCGAGGTGGCGCCCGCCATCGCCGCCCGCCCAATCGACGGCGCCGATCGTCACCGGGATCGCCGCCGCCACCACCTGGAGCGCATTGGCGGCGTTCTTCGTCGTCGGGCTGACCCCGCGGTGCTCCTCGTGTTCCTGGATGTCGGTGTCGTAGGCGAATCCCGCCGGGATCGCCGCCAACAGCACCGCCTCGGGCACGAGACGATCAGGACGGGCGACCTGCTGTTCGAGGGCTCCGCCCCAAACCGCGCCGTCGAAGTGACGCGACCAGCGGGTCCCCGGGGCCGATGACGAGCATCCGCCGCCGCAGGCGCCGGCCAGGAGAAACGCGAGGAGCGCGACGATGGCTCCGATGGAAGGTTTGGAGTGGCCGTCATGGGTGTTCAACTTGGGGCTCCACGATGCGTTGTCAAGGATGCAGGGTCCCTGATTCGCCCGACCCGCATCGGGGCCCGGGAAAGCCGGGTGCGAAATACGAAATCCGCGATCGGCAGGACGACGTTCAGGTTCCGCGTCGGCTGGAGATGGTGCAGCCGGTGATGCCGGTCGATCCAGCGGAAGAGGCGGCTCGATTGGAACCGGCGGGGGCCCGGCACGTGCATGCACCAATGCAGGTACTCGTACAGGCCGTAGTAGAGAAACATCGCGGCCATGAAGCCGGGCACGATCTACCACGATCCGATCAGCCATGCCGCCAGGACGCCCACCGGGGCATTCGTGACAAACAGGGCCGGCCCGTTCCACCAGGCCATCGTCACGAGCCTTCGATTCTCCTCGTTCCGGAGGTGGTAGTCCCACCCGGGGCCGAACGTCCCATGATGCGTGATCGCGTGCGATTTGAAGGGATGGGTCACGAAGAGAAACGGCCGGTGCATCATGAACCGGTGAAGCGTCCACTCGAAGAAGCTGCCGTAGACGAGTCCGCCGGCGAAAGCCAGGAGCATCGTCAGAAGAATGACCGGCACGAGTCTTCCTCCTCAGCAATTATCAGGCGCGATTAGCGCGGGTCACCCCGTCTGCACGCGCGACGGATCCACCGCAGCACGGACGGCACGAGCGGGCGTCCGCCCCGAGGGGAAGGGAGCAAATAACCGGCCACGCGTCCCTATCCACGTCCCAAGACAGACAACGCCCCATGGCAATCATTCTGATTGGGAAGAGATCATGTTGATCGACTCGGAAGGCCCCGGGATCACCTCTCGCGTGTTCGCCTCCGAGGGGCGAAGGCCCCATTCACGATCGGTTTTCCGATGGCACAGAGATTGCTCTCGATTGGTGAAAATGAAGGAGGGCGTCCGATGAAACCGTCGGATCTGTCGAGTCGCGGTCTCTGGCCGACCCGGGGTCGGACATCTGCAGCACTCATCGCCACGACGCCACCGCTCGAGGGGCCGGCGAAGCGGATGGGATGCGGGTTCGTTCACTCCGATTGTCTTCGGAGGTTGGATCCCCTGGGTGTCCTGGGTTCCGCCCATGCGTTGACGGTCTACGGGGAGAAGTTCCGGGGAAGAGTTCCCTGGAATCGAACTTGATCAAACAAGAGGACACAACGATGAAGAATTCGAAATCGGGCCTTAGGAAACTGGGAGCTGCTTTCCTGCTGGCGCTATCGTCGGCCGTCCTTCTGGCCGCGGGGTGCGAGCGCCAATCCAGCAACTTCACCGGGCTCTCGTCCGCCGGCCCGGGTGCCGCCGGCCCGTTTGCCGCCAAGGGGGGCAGTCATTCCAGCAGCTTCACGGTCCTCGCTGACCAGGCGGTGACCCTCACGGACGCGACCATCACCGGTGACGTGGGCACCTTCCAGGCGACTCCCACCGGTTCGGTCACCCAGACCACCAGCACGGTCGATGGGACGATTCACGTGGGCGACGCCGACGCGATTGCGGCGTTTGAAGCATTCGTCGCGGACTATGACGCGCTTGCGAATGAACCGTGCGACGAGGTCTTGACGGGCACCCTCGCGGACGTGACGCTCGCCCCGGGTGTCTACTGCTTCGACGCGGCCGCGGATTTGACGGGCGTGTTGACGCTCGACGGGCCCTCGAACGGGACCTGGCTCTTCAAGATCGGGGAGGGCGGGACGGGCGCGTTGACGGGAACCAGCTTCACGGTTGTCATGGCCGGCGGTGCGCAGGAGTGCAACGTGAGGTGGTGGGTCGCCGAAGCCGCGACCTTGACCGATTCGGACTTCATCGGAACCATCCTCGCCGGAGCGGCCATCACCCTGACCCGTGGAACCTTCCACGGGAACGCCTGGGCGCAAGCGGACGCGACGATCACGGATACCACGGTCGTCGGCTGCGACAGCGGCGGGGCTAACGGCAAGGGCAAGGACAAGCAGAAGTGCAACCAGGGCGTGGGCAACGGCCCCGAGGGTTGCGATCCGGGCAATTCGAACAATCATAAATCTTCGAATGACGAGAACGGCGGCACGCCCGGGAATCCGGGGCACAAGAACAAGTAAGACGGCGATCGCGCCCTCCGAGGTGGGGGGCGCCGTCCGGTTGGAACGCCAGGAAACAGCAGAGGAGATCCACGATGGCGAAGAAAAGCAGGGGCGGCAGGATGACGGCGGCCAAGAAGCGCGCCGCCAAGTCGGCGGGCGGACGCGGTGCGGTGAAGAACCGCAAGGCCGGTCGGACGATCATGGCGACCTAAACTCACCTCCCAATAGCTCCGGGACAAAGAGGCCGTCGCGGGAGACGGCCTCTTTGCCTGGGTATGACGTCCATCGAGTTGATGAATCGGCAGCGGATCGGCGGGGAGCGCAATGAGACACCTAGGGTCAGTCGCGGCGGCCTTCCTGCTCTTCGCAGGGTGCGCCCATATGAGGTCCGGGGAATCGCATCCCGCGTGCCAGGAAATTGCCGGCAACACGACCGGCGTCGCACCCTCCCCGGGGGCGATGCCTGATACGCCGGCGGACTCGACGTCGGCACCAGCGATCCAGGAATTCCCGCCCGTTCAAGGCGCGTTGCCCGACACCCGCACGCCGCCGTCGACAAGCCCCCGTCTCACGCTCGAAACGATATCGGCCGACAGAATCGTTCCCCGGGTCAAGACCCCGATGCGGCGCGAACGGCCCGATGATTCCGAGGGAATGGCACCGACCGAAGCGCCACCCGGGAGGCCGCAGCAAGGTCCGGCTTGGGGCGACGAAGCCAGCAAGAGCTACGTCATCCCGGCCGTAGAAATCGTCGGCTTCGAGTTCCTGCTGAATGCGTACGACCGGCGCTACGACGTCGAGGACGTGTACCGCACGGACTGGTCCAGCATCCGGCGGAACCTGCACCGGGGGTGGATCATCGACGACGATCCGTTCGCCACGAACCAGATCATGCATCCCTACCAGGGGTCCCTGGTCCACGGATTCGCCCGATCGGCCGGACTCACCTATTGGGAATCGCTCGGGTATGACGCCGCGGGCAGCGCGCTCTGGGAGGTGGCGGGCGAGACCGGGCCGCCCTCAGCCAACGACCTGATCACGACCACTTTCGGTGGGAGCTTCCTCGGAGAAGCGCTCTTCCGGATGGCGGGCTTCCTGCTTGAAGGCGGCGGCCGGAGCCCCGGCCTGTTCCGAGAGCTGGGGGCGGCGATAATCTCTCCGCCCACGGGCATCAATCGCGTGGCTTTTGGAGACCGGTTCGACGGGGCCTACCCGAGCCACGAGGCCTCCACGTTCATGCGCTTCGGCGTCGGCGCGAGACGGAACGCGCGATTGGCGGACCTGGGCGCTTTGAGCGACGCTCCGCGGGAGGAGGCCGTCGCGGATTTTTCGTTCGAATACGGGCTCCCCGGGAAGCCCGGCTATACGTACACAAGGCCCTTCGACTACTTTCAATTTGAAGCCGCCGCCACCTCCAGCAGCCGCGCGCTTCCGGAGAGCATCATGACGCGCGGGCTCCTCTACGGCGCGCCTTATGCCGTGGGAGACTCCTATCGCGGAATCTGGGGTCTCTACGGGAGCTACGACTACATGTCGCCGGAGGTTTTCAGCGTCTCGTCCACGGCCCTTTCCCTGGGTACGACGGGCCAGATCCGGGTCTCGGACGTGGTGACGCTCCAGGGCACGCTCCTGGCCGGCGTCGGTTGGACGGCCGTCGGCACCATCGCCGACGCCCGCACGGATCGTGACTTCCACTACGGGTACAGCCCGCAGGGACTGGCGGCATTTCGTTTCATCTTCGGCGATGTGGCCATGCTCGACATGACGGGCCGCGAGTACTACGTCGGCGGATACTTCTCCCACGATGAAACCGTGAGGGAAAATATCCTCCGCGGGCAGGTGTCGTTGACGGTGCGGGTGTACGGGCACCATGCGCTCGGGATTCAGTTCGTTTCGTCCGTACGCAATTCCAGCCTCTTCGACGTGGTCGGCGGATTTGAGGAGGTGGGAGCCCTGAGTATCTTCTACACCTACATCAGCGAGCCGGATTTTGGAGCCGTCGATTGGCGGGACATCGGCCACCCCTGACCGGACAAGCCTGGTTCCAATTCATCGTCCCCGCCAGGCGCCGCGTGTTTGAAGACTTGAAGCGCCACGTTTCCCCGCGGTGGAACGTGGTGGACTGGGACGCGATTTCGAAGCGCGTGCAGGGCGCTTCCCGCCGAAGTGATGAAGGTTTCCCGCGACGCCGTCGGCCGATTCGATCGGTGGCGACGAGGACCGCCGCCTGCCTAAGCCCGCTGGCCCTTGCGGAAAAACGTCAGCGACATGCCGAAGATCAAGGCGCAGGCTCCCCCGATCAGGAGCCAGATCGTCTTGTCCGTGGACGATCCGGTGAAGAGCCTTGAGAATCGGGAGGCCACGGAATCGGAGGCATTCAGTCCGGCAATCACGAGAATGACGCCCAAGACGATGACCGTCGCGCCGACAAACTTTCGCATGGTTTCCTCACAATCCGATCGCCGACGGCCGGCCTACAGGGGAGGGGCGGCCCTTCGTCCGGTCGCCAGGCCCCAAACCAGGGACACAAGGAAGATCACGATGAACAGGAAGAAACAGAACCGGGCGATGTCGGACGCTCCGGCGGCGATGCCGCCGAAACCCAGGACGCCCGCGACAACCGCGATGATGAAAAAGGCCAGGGCCCATCGAAGCATGGCAGATCTCCTTCAAGTTCCAAGACCCGGCGGCTCTCCGCCCTGGGACCGGGAGAGGGTCCGGCAAGGCCGCCGAGGTTGAATCTAGAGCAGACGATCGGCCATGGCTTGTCGGAAGCTCATGCACCTGCATTCGCGGCTCCCATCCGCGAAAGACGATCATGATGATAGTTCGACCTATCATAGTGGTCGCCCCACCGGGAGCGGGACGTTCCCCGCGGCGCGGAGAAGTTGGCGCTTCCTTTGCTCCCCATTCTAGGTTCCGTGCATCGCCCGCCCTGGAGGGAGTGGAAATGGCGCCCCCGAAACTCGCGAACGACCGGCTTTGCCTGAAGCCGGAAATGCTGCGCCCGGGCCATCGCCTCGAGCTTCATCGGGACGGAGCCGAGGCATACCCCCGCATGCTGGAGGCGATCCGCGGCGCGAAGGCCAGCGTGCTCCTGGAAACGTACACGTTCGCCGATGACACGACGGGCCGCATCTTCGCGGACGCGCTGGCCGAGCGCGCACAGGCCGGCATCGACGTCCGGGTCCATTACGACGCCGTCGGCTCTCACTCGACGGAGGCGTCGTTTTTCGGCGAACTCCGCGCGCGGGATGTGAAGGTCATCCAGTTCAAACCGCTCCTGCGCTGGCTCGCGGGACTCGCGTTCGGCCGGCGCAACCACCGCAAGCTCCTGGTGGTCGACGGCCGCGTGGCGTTCGTCGGCGGGCTCAACATCTCGCGCGAGTACGCCTCGATCGCCGAGGGAGGCCTCGGCTGGCGCGACACCCTGGTCGAGATCGAGGGGCCGTGCGTCTTGGAGCTTCAAGAGAGCTTTCTTGAGCTCTGGAGGCGCGTGCGAAGGAACGACCCTCCGCTCCCCAGCCGGCCGCCGGCGCACGTCCTGAAAGGCGGGGATGCGCGCATGCTCGCCGTCAGCTCGCAGCGCCTTCGGGACCGCTGGGAGATTTCAAAGCACTACCGCCACGCGATCGAAAAGGCGCGCGACCGAGTTTGGATCACGAGCGCCTACTTCCTGCCTTCGCTGCGCTTCAGCAGGAAACTGCGCGCGGCGCGCCGGCGGGGGGTCGACGTGCGCCTTCTCGTGCCCGGCCGCACCGACTTCGCCCCCGTGCTCTATGGCATGCAACGGCTCTTCACCTCGCATCTCCTTGCGGGCATCCGGATCTTCGAATGGCAGGGGCCGATGATGCACGCGAAGACGATGGTCGTCGACGGAAGGTGGTCGACGGTGGGCTCCTACAACATAGACCGGCTCTCGGCCTTCCACAACTACGAGCTGATCGCGATCGTCAGCGACGAGGATTTTGCGCGGCGCGCGGAGGCGATGTTCCAGGGAGACTGCGCGCAATCGCGTGAGATCACGCCGGCGGCCTGGCGGATCCGCGGCTGGGGCCGGCGGATCCTCGAGCGCGTGGCCTATCCGTTCCGAAAGCTGTTCTGAGGATTTTCGCGGCCGGGAAATCGAACGGTTCGGGCTCTCCCGGAGTGATGCAAGCCGCGACGATGGACGCGGCCCCCGTCGTTATTTGTCGTTCACGCGGAATACCACGAGCGTCAGGCACTTCGCCAGTTCCCATTCCTGGCTGAATCCCGTCTTTTCATTCACGCGGGGGCCCAAGGCGGGATCCAGCGTCATCACGAGGCCGCGCTCCGGGTGATACCCCACGACCACCTCGAAGTGCGTGGCCAGGCCTCCGAGCGTCCGCTTGAACATCCCGACCAGCACGGGCCGTCCCCGTGCCAGTTCCTTCTCGAAGACCCTGTAGTCGCCTTCGAACAGGAAGGCGCGCAGACCCTTGGTCCTCGCGAAGTCGCGGAGCGCGCCGGCTTCCGTGCCGCGCTTCGGGTCCGGTGGACACGCGGCGCGCACTTCCTCTATCCCCAGGGCCAATTTCCAGTGCACCAACACCATCGCCAGCGCCGCGGCTCCGCAGTCTTTCTCCTCCTGCTGCGCGATGTATATCACGTTCGGCACGGCGATCCACCCGGGAGCCGCAAGCTCCGACGGATCGATGGGACGTGATCCCCCCAGGTAGGTCGAACATCCGGCCAGGGCGAGGGCGGCCAGCGCGGCGGCCATCAGGAGCGCGCGCCGGGCTTCCTGAAATCGATGCGGCAAGACGCGCCGGATCATTCGAGAGCGCTCCGGTGTCCCCTTCGCTATTTCATGAGCAGCCACCAGAGGAGGACAACGACGACGATGACGAGCAGCAGCCCGGAGATGACGATGGTATCTCCGCCGGCGAAGTGTTCGAGCTCCGGGGCCGTCGCCTCGCGCGCCGCGTACTCGATCGCCTCCCTCGCCGTACCCGCATCCTGCGCGGCCATCAGCATGTTCAGAATCACAAGTTCTCCTTCCGTGGTCGAAATCCGTCCCGCCAGATCTTTCTAGGGCCACAGGCTCCGTGGAGTCCTACGGAGAGCAAAGAGCGGGCCACCTGGCTCGTCCTTCATGGGCCGGGATCAGGCGCATCGGTGGGTCCAGGCCGGTCGATTGATCATTCTGGCTCGGCGGTTTGAAGACCCGGGACGGCCGTCGACGCAGGCCCGAGGCCGTGAACCGGCGGCTTGCGGACGCATTGAAGGGACCATTCCAAGGGCGATCATTCTGACATTGCCGCGATCATTTTGATCAAAGGGGTGCCGGCCGCCGACGATCTCTTCTTTGGCGCCACGCCACCGGACTTCCGATTCGGGGGTCACGATGAGCCACGATCCGACATGGGCGCATTCAGCCGGGCCACACCGATCCCCTCGCGTGGATCTTCCGCAGGCATTGAAACCCTGGCCAAGCCTTCCTTTCCTTCTCCGCCGCGAGCTAAACGTCTTCCGTCTCAATCAATGTGATCACGGGTCGGGTCCGCTTCATCCACGCAAACCGCTGATAGACCACGCGTTAGAGCACGCCGTGTGGCCGAGCATCTGCGATGACAGACGGTGGCGCCGTGCCTCATTCGGCCCGGCGCTTCCCATCCGGGCTCGAGAAGAAGGAGAACCAAGTCATGAAGATCCTGCTGATCCTGGCGGTCGCCATGGCGACCATCGCCCTCCCGGGGTGCGTCTTTCGCGCCCGGAACGGGGACACCGTGGCCGTGATTCCGGCGGGCCACGTTCATTCGGCCGACTGCGGGCACTACCGGCAGAAGGAGACCTGGCGCTACAGCGAGAACCATCGGCACTGTGAGGGCTGCGGGCATTCGTACGTCAACGGCGTGTGGATCGTGCTGCGCTGATTCAGCGCAGCGGCTTCCAACGGACCTGGCGAGGAGCGGTGAAGGGAGTACTTGCATGAAAGGACGAGGCTGACGATTCATCAAACGGGTCAACGCCGTATTTTCCAACGTTCAACGAGAAAGAGAAAACACATGCGCGAAAGCAAAGCCTGGTCGATGCGATTTGTGCTGTCCCTCCTGGCCGTCTTCATGATCGCGGGCGGAGGTTGCGGCGGCGGCGGCGGTTCGGACGGAGGCCTGAACGCCGGATTGGGCACCGGGGCCGGCGGGCTGGGCAGGGGCCCGGCGATGGTCAACCTCGGAATGGCCGGCGACTACGTGATCCTGGCGAAGTCGGCGAGCTCCTCGGTTCCCACGTCCGTCGTGACCGGGAACATCGGGTTGAGTCCGTCCGCCGCGAGTTTCATCACGGGATATTCCCTGGTCGTTGATGGTTCGGGTACGTTCGCGACCTCGGCCCAGGTCAACGGACATATCTTCGCCGCCGACTATACGGTTCCCACGCCGGCCAACCTGACGACGGCCGTGCTCAACATGGAAGCCGCGTATACCGACGCCGCCGGACGCGCGCCGGATTACACCGAGCTGGGCGCCGGGAATATCGGCGGTCTCACGCTCCCCCCGGCCGTTTACAAGTGGGGCACCGGCGTCCTGATTCCGACGGACGTCACCCTCGCGGGCGGTCCCAATGACGTCTGGATCTTCCAGATTGCGCAGAATCTCACCCTGAGTTCCGCCACGCGGATCATCCTCCTCGGCGGCGTCAAGTCGGAGAACGTCTTCTGGCAGGTCTTCGGCGCCGTGGAGCTGGGAACGACTTCGCATTTCGAGGGAGTCATCCTGTCCCAGACCTCGATCGTCGTCAACACCGGCGCCTCGGCGAACGGCCGATTCCTGGCGCAGACGGCGGTCACCCTGGATTCGAATATCGTGACGCAGCCTTAATCCGGGAAAACCCATGAACGGATTCGGCGGCTTTTTCAAAACCATGGGGATCGCGCCCACGCGCGATCCACGAAAGGAATCGACGATGATGAATTCGAAATCGAGCTTATTGAAAATCGGAGCGGCCTTCCTGCTGCTCTCGATGGCCGTCTCCTGCGGAGGGTCCGGCCATGACGGCTCGACCTCGCAGACGGTGGTCCCGACGGTCATGTCCAGCACGCCCCTCAACGTCGCCACCGACGTCCCCGTCAACGGGAACGCCACCGCCACCTTCAGCGAGGCGATGGATTCCGCCACGCTGACCGTGACGTCGTTCACGGTGGCCTCCGGGAATCCGCCGGTCGAAGTCGCCGGCACCGTGATCTACGCGAACTCGAAAGCGACCTTCTGGCCTTCCGCGCACCTCGCGGACAACACGACCTTCACCGCGACGATCACCACCGGAGCCAAGAGCGCTCCTGGCGTCGCCCTGGGGGCGAATTACGTCTGGAGCTTCACCACCGGAATCACCGTGGAGCCCGGGCTCGCCGTGAATCTCGGGACGGCCGGCAATTTCGCGATCCTCGCCAAGAGCGGAATCTCCACCGTGCCCGCTTCCGCCATAACGGGGAACATCGGAGTCAGCCCCGCGGCGGCCACCTTCATCACAGGTTTCTCCCTGACCGCGGATGCCACGAACGTCTTCGCGACCTCCCCGCAGGTCATCGGGAATGTGTACGCGGCCGATTACGCGCCGCCCACCCCGTCCAACATGACCACGTCCGTCGGCGACATGCAGCTCGCCTTCACCGACGCCGCGGGGCGCGCGCCTGACTTCACCGAATTGGGCGCCGGGGACATCGGCGGGATGACCCTCACCTCGGGCGTTTACAAGTGGGGCACCGGTCTGCTGATCCCGACCGATATCACCCTCACGGGGAGTGCGACGGACGTCTGGATCTTCCAGATTGCGGCGGATCTGACCGTCAGCAACACGGTGAATATCACCCTTTCCGGCGGCGCCCTGGCCAAGAACATCTTCTGGCAGGTCGCCGGTTTCGTGGACGTCGGCACGACGGCCCACGTCGAGGGAGTCTTCATGTGTCAGACCTCGATCACGCTGCAGACGGGCGCGTCGATCAACGGCAGGCTGCTGGCGCAGACGGCGGTCGTTCTCGATCAGAACACGGTCGTCGAGCCGGCTCCATAAACACGCAGGGAAACAAGGAAGCGCCATGGCGGGGACCAGGGAGACGGCCATCAAGGGTTTTGTTGTCGCCTTGAAGAAGTACTTCCTATGGCCGATGGAGTGGCACGAGGCCTCGGCCCGGCACTCCTGCTCCCTGGCACCGTCCCCCTGGCCCGCGGGCGGTGACGGAGCGCGTCGAAGCGGAAGAAGAGTTCAAGGTAGGCCGATCCGCCGGCCGGACCACGACAGGAGGCACCTTCCATGACCGGGATGATCGAGAACAAGGGCGCGCCCCCGGGGCCGTCCGAGCTCCTGTGCGTCCACTGCGGGACCGTCGAGCAGATCCGGGCCGATTGGCAGCGATGCTGGATGTGTTACGTCAAGTGCGAGACACGGAATTTCCACACCTATCCCACCATCTGCGCGACCTGCTGCAAGAAACTTCACTGATTCGTCGTTCCGGCAATTCTCTCCGCGAATCTCCACGGAGAATTCTCAGGCGAGATCGAAGAGCAGAAGTTCCGAAGGCTCCAGGGCCGTGACGGAAACTGAGATCTCGTCCAGATAAGCGACCCCGTCTCCCGCGATGAGCGAAAGATCGTGGAGCTGGATTCTACCCCGGACCACGTGCAGCCACGCCTGGCGGCCGGGCTTGAGCTCGTGGATCAGATGGCATCCCCTATCGGGCAGCGAGGAGTACACCCGGATATCCTGACGCAAATGGAAGGACGACCGAAGTTCGTCGGGCGACGCTATGAGACAGAAGACCCCTTTCCGATCCGCCGCGGAGAATCGTTTTTGCACGCAATCCGGGGTTTTGCCTTTCGAATCGGACCGGAGCCTGCCCTCGAAGACATGCGCGTGATCCACCTGCGAGCCGTTCAGTCGCTGATGGCGCATCCCACTCCCCGCGCTCATGTGCTGGAATTCGCCGGAGCGGATGACCCCGGTATGGCCCCCGTCGTCCTCATGGAGGAGGGTTCCGTCCAGGACGTAGGTAAGAGTCTCCAAGTTCTGTCGCGACCGCGCCGGAATGCTCCGTCCTGGGGCGAGGCTTTTTTCGTTGAAAACCTGCAGAGAGCGGAATCCGTCGCAGAATCGGTCCTGGCGATCCTCGGAGTCGAAAGTCATCCACGTTTCAAGGCCCGAGAGGTCGGTGTGTCGACGACTCGTTCCCTCTCGCAACCTAAGCATGGGTCTACTTCCGAAATTTCTACACTGCAGGATAAGAGATGTCCCTAACCTAAAGAGAGCAAATCTCAGGCCACGGGGCCCGGCCGGAGAATAATGACGTAAGGGGGGTCCGGTCTGAAATTTCACGATTACACTGATCGTCGGCGGTATCTTTTTGATCCTGTTTCGCAGTCGCGCGTGACAGCCTGAAAGGGATTTGACGGGGCCCATCGCCTGCGCGCCGACAATCTGAATTTGAAGGAACTCCTGGACTTCGACCCCGCGGGGGAAATTGTCCGGTTCGGCGGCCGATGGGCCGTGATTCTGGATGCGGTCGCCTAGGCTCGCGAAAACGTCTCCGGAGCCTCGTATTTCGGGATTCTCTGTACTTGTATCGCCCGCAACGGGGATTTCGAGCCTTCGGCCCCCTTGGCGCGGCACGACCTCATTTATCCGTGGGATCCAGCGGGGTGGGCAGACCGGTCAGGACGCCACGCAAGCCCATGAACGGTGATCCCACCTCGATGCCCTTCTGGGTGAAGTTCATCCTGCGCACATCCGTCGCGTGCCGTATCCCGCGCGCCTTCAGGACAGAGAGGCCGCGCTCGAGGCGTCCTTCCACCTCGATGTACTTGAGTTGAATCACGTTGTCGGCGGCGAACGAGACTCCGTGCCCCGAGAGTTGGGCGGAACCGAGCAGCTCGGCTGTCTCCATGTTCAGGTTGAAAGTGACGCCCAACGCGCGGAAGTGCTTGGTCATGGCGTAGACCAGCTCCTTGAATCGCCGCTCGGACGGCACGCCAAGCGACATGCTGGTGAGGCTGTCGAGCACGGCGCGCTTGGCCCCGACCTGCTCAGCCATCTGGCGCGCCCGATTGAGGAAGGCGTCGGTCGAGAGTTCGACGGGGGAGCCGTGGCAGATGAACAAGAGCCGGCGCTTTTCGAGCTCGCGCACGTCCCATCCAAAGGCATGGGCGATACCACGCACCTGGTCGGGCGTTTCCTCCAGCGTGAAGTGGATGCCGGACTCTCCCAGGCGCGCTCCCTCGATGAGGAAATGAAGTCCGAGCAGCGTTTTGCCCGTGCCGGTACCGCCCTGAATCACGGTCGAGCTTGAGCGCGGCAACCCGCCGCCGAGCATCTCATCGAACCCGGCGATCCCCGTCGAGGCTCGCTCGGCGAACGACGCCATCTCTGCATGGCCGTTCGTATCGGGGCCCCGCACCCGCGGGAAGAAGGTGAGCCCGGCGGCGCCGATCTCGAAAAAGTGACGGCCGGTGATGCAGTCGGCTCCGCGCAGCTTGAGGACCTCCACCACGCGCACCGCCGTCAATTCCTGCCGGTTGGTGCTGAAGCGGAGGATGCCGTCGGCGATGGCGAACTCGGGGAAATGCATGATCTCCTCCTCGACGTATTCGCCGACGAAGAGGGTGGCGGCTCCCCAGGCCGCGATATGGACGGCAAGATCGTATACGAACGTGCGTATCTTCGGCCCATCGCCGATCATGTCGCGCATGGCCTTGAAGCTGTCGATGACCACGATGGCGGGTTCTTCCCGCTCAACCCGGTTCACGATCGCATCGAGGGCGGCTTCAGTGTCGTTTCCCCGGATCACCGAGCCAAGGTCGACGAAGACGAGCTGCTTGCCGATCGCCTCCACGTTGAAAAAGGAGAACTGCTGCATATGGTGAACGAGCTTCACCGACGGCTCGGAGAGCGTAGTGAAGTAAAGGCACTGCTTGCCCTGCCCCGGTAGGTGGAAGAGAATTTGCAGGGAGAACAGGGTCTTGCCCGCGCCGGGCTCGCCGGCGACCACGGTCAGGGACCGGACGGGCAGCCCACCTCCAAGGATGCGGTCGAAGGCGGCGCTTCCGGTCGACAGGCGCTCCATCGGGGCCGGTTTCGAGGTCATCGTCGTACCTTCTACGGCGTTAAAAGCCCCGCTTCTCGAACCACGTGAACCGCCTTATCCCACCCGCCGAGTCTTGCCCCGGAGAGTCGCCCACTCTCGAAGCTCAGGGATCCGCTCGAGATGGCGAAGGACAACCTGGCCCGTCAGTTGGACGAGCGGCGCCTGGATCTCGTCGAGTAGGTCGCGAAGCGGGGCCAGTCCGCTGGCGGCCTCGCCGAAGGAGGGCGGCAGCACGTATCCGTACGCCCCGTCCACTCGCGTGATGGCCAACTCAGCCAACTCCGGGCCCTGGGGCAGCGCGCGGCGCGCCGATCGACTCACGATGGCCGCCGTGGCCGCGGGACCGAGGACGTCGACGAGCGCGTCCCAGAGTATCCTGAACAAGTCGGCGCCGGAAAGCTCCTTCGCCCACCGATATGCGGGCTGGGCGGCTTGGCCCGGCGGGCTCAATTCGCCGACGTCGAGAAGCAGGATGGAGGATTTTTCAAGTGCCGTGAGTGAAACCGCGGATTCGGCCGTGACGCCGGCGCCGTCTCCCATGGCCAGTACGATGTCGCCGAGGCGGATCTCTCCATTCACGACGTGCAGCCACGCGCTTCGCCCCGGAGAAAGCTCGTGGACCACGTGCTGCCCGGGGTCGAGCACGGCTGAATACATCAAGGTGTTCTGGTGGATTCGCAGGGATCCTCCGCGGGTGTCGGGCGAGGCGACCGCGAAAAGCCTTCCCCGGCGCTCCGCCGTGCTGAAGCGTTTCTGCTCACAGAAGGACTCGCTTCCAGCTTTCGAGGCGCGCAGCTGAATCCGGAAGATGTGCGCCCAGTCGGTTTTCGACGCATTCCTCTCGACGCGGCCATGGCCGCCGCTGATGCGCTGGAACTCGCCCGCCTGGATGACGCCCCAGCGCCCCATCGGATCCTCGTATTCGAGCGCACCTTCGTAAACGTAGCTGACGACCTCCGCATCGTGAGGCAGGCGGAGCCGTGCCTCGGCGCCCGGTGGGAGGCGCTCCTCGTTGAGGAACTCGAGGGTTCCGAAGCCGTCGGCGAGTGGGTCCTCCCGGTTCTGGGGGTAGAACGTGAGCCAGACCTCGAGCTTGCGGTGTCGCTCGAAGTGGCGCCCCTTGCCTCTACGGACCGTGATCATAGGCGTCGCCACTGTGGATCAAGCGGGACATCGATTTTATCCACTCTACAAGCATACCACGGATTGCGTGACCTTTCCCTTGGAGCTCCTCCAGATTGAGCGACATTTTTCGGGCCAGAATTGGGACTTTGCATGGCTCGGATCCAGTTCACGGTAGAGCAGATCGTGGTCGTGCGAAGCGGCTCCGGTACTCTTGGACAGCTGAGCGTGAGATGAGGGAGCAGTTCCAGCTCGGGGTCCTCGGGCTTCCTTCAAGCCCGGCAAATCTGGACCGAGCCACGCGCCTGACGACGTTGACAGAGAGGAAACGACAGGCAACGCGCATCGATCCGCCAGGACCGCTTCCCCTTACCTGCTACTTTCAGGTTGCAATCTGATTGATCGCAAGGGATCATATTGACCGTCGTGGAAGACACCTCTTTTGTTCGGAAATGTGGGATCCGAGCTGAATTTTCATGATCACCCTGAACTTCAGCGATATCATTCTGATACGATTTCGCCGTCCGGCCTGACAGCCTGAAAGGGTTTTGACGGAGGCCATCCCATGCGCGCCGACGATCTGAATCTGAAGGAACTGCTTCAATTCGACCCCGCGGGGGGCATTGTCCGGTTCGCCGGCCGAAGGGCCGTGATCCTGGATGCGGTCGCCCACGGTCTCCTCCGAAAGGAGTTGATCGACACCTTCGGGGTAAACGTCGCGCGCAGCATCCTGACCCGATTCGGATACGTGCATGGGAAGCGCATGGCCGACGCGATGCGCACCGAATTCAAATGGGACAACGAAGAGGAGTGGCGCCTGGCCGGGCCGCGGATCTACTGCCTCCAGGGTCTCGTGGAGCCCCCACTTGAATCCTCGGGGGTGCATCTCGGGAAGGGAGCCACGTGGAAGGCGTCCTACGAGGCGGAGCAGCATCTCCTCCACCAGGGCCGCGCCGAATACACCGTTTGCTGGACCCTGTGCGGCCTGGCGAGCGGGTACCTCAGCTCCTCCATGGAGAAGGAGGTCTACGCGGTCGAGGACCGCTGCCTTGGCCGGGGAGACCCGGCCTGTCACGTCCTGGCCCGCACCCGGGAGGAATGGGGGAAGGAAATTGACGACCAACTGCCGTTCTTCGAGAACAAGGGGATCGACGCCTCCCTGAAGCACGTCGCCGAGGAGCTGAAACGAACCGAACGAAAGCTGCAGGAGCGGTCGCGACAGCTCTCCCGGGTCGCCGGCCTGGACGATGACCCCTCGGGCATCATGGCGCGCAGCGAAACCATGCACCGGGTGGTGGAACAGGCGAAGCGCATGGCCGGCGTGGATTCCAACCGTGATGATCTCGGGGAGAGCGGCGCGGGGAAGGAGCGGATCGCACGGCTTCTGCACGATTTGTCCGCCCGTTCCCATGGACCCTTCATCGCCTTGAACTGCGGGGCGGTCCCCGAATCGCTGTTCGAGAGCGAACTCTTCGGGCACGCCCGGGGCTCCTTCACGGGGGCGGAGCAGGACCGGCCCGGGCTGTTCGAAGCGGCCAACGGCGGAACGCTCTTCCTGGACGAGGTGGGAGACATCCCCGGATCGATGCAGGTGAAACTCCTCAGGGCCTTCCAACAGAGGGAGATCAGGCGCGTGGGGGAGAATCGTTCCCGGCCCATTAATGTGCGCATCGTGACGTCCACCAATCGCGATCTTGCGGTCGAAGTGGCGGCCAAGCGATTCCGCAAGGATCTCTACTACCGGCTGAATGTGGTCGAGCTGTCGGTTCCGCCCTTGCGCGAGCGTCGGGAGGACATCCTCCCGCTGGCCCGGATGTTCCTGGCCGAATCGGCTCTTCGTATGAAGCGTCAAGTGGAGACGCTCTCTCCGGCGGCCGCGGACCAGCTGCTGAATTACGGGTGGCCGGGGAATGTGCGGGAACTCGAGAACGCCATGGAACGCGCCGTCGCGCTGGCCCGGAAGAGCCGCGTGGAACTGGACGAGTTGCCTCCGGAGATCCGTCTCGCGGTCACCGCTCAGGCGGCGGGCGGCCCCCTTCGTCCATTGAAGGAAGTCGAGAAGAATCACATCCTGGCCGCCCTGGATTCGCAAGGGGGAAACCGCTCCAAGACGGCGGAGGCCCTGAAAATCGGGATCGCCACCCTCCATCGAAAGCTGAGGTCGTTCGCGAAGGTTTGATCCGCCGGACCGCGGACCGTGCCCCGTCGGCCCGGTACTTCTTCACCGGGGCGACTCCGTTGCTTCAGAATGCGGTTAACAACGGCGGGGGGCTGACGGTGGAGGAGTCGTCGCGGTTCCACGAGCCTCTTGACGAATTTAAAGGCACCGGAGGCGATCCTGTCGTGTCTCTTATAACAACGATGAACTTCTCGAGTCGGAACACCACCCCCCCGCCCCATACGTGATCGGCGCGCATGGGCGACGGCTGGACGCCCGTCCAGGCCGGATCGCGCGGGGAACGGTCGGCTCCTCTTCGCTAGCTCCCCGCCGCATCCTCCGGCCTCCCAAGTCCGACCGACCGCCCATGCCCGTCCCGTGAGCGACGCTACGTCCGTTCACGATTTCGGGACTTCGGGAACTTTGACCTGTCGCACTTAGAGAGGATTTGAACAAGTTGAAGCGCACATCGCTGGCCCTTCTCGCCCTCGCCGCCGCCCTCGTCGGGGCCCGGTTCGCCGCGCCCCACGGCGGGAAGGTCACCTGGAACGAACCCAAGAACGTCAAGGACTACGAGGCCATGGTCGAGCAGTGCAACCAGACCGGCCGCCCGATCCTGCTGTACTTCACGATGGACGGCTGCCATTTCTGCGCCGAGCTGGACGCCGGCGCCTTCAGCGACGACACGGTCGTGAAGGCGACGGAGAAGCTGACCCGGATCATGCTCATCGCGGGCCGGTACGACGCGATCGCCAAGAAGTTCGGCGTGAACGGCTACCCCCAGGTCTTCTTCCTCAAGCCCGACGGCACCAAGGCCACGGAGGGAAGTCGCGAAGCCGGGGAACTCATCAAGCAGATCGACGACACGGTAGGGAAGTTCAGCCGGTCGCCGAAGTGGGTGGAGTCCGAGGAGACGGCCGCCGCGCAGGCGAAGGAAGAGGGCAAGCCCCTCGTCATCGTCTATCGCGACGACAAGGCGAAGTCGGACGCCGCCCTCGCGGAGTTCGGCGCCCTGCCGCTGGCGGCGCTGTACGACAAGGCGGTGTGGGTCCAGCGCACGATCGATCCCAAGTCGGACGACGCCAAGGCGCTGGGGCTCTCCGCGCTCCCCGCGATGTGGATCGTTAATGTGCGGGTGGAAGATCCGAAGGCGCGCGTGGTCAAGAAGGTCACCCTCCCCAAGTCGGGCGCGGCCCTCAAGACCGAGCTCGCGGCGGTCCTCAAGAGCTGGAAGAAGGACGAGGCCACGAAATAGGCCGGTTCATTTACAACAACCCAGGAGATCGAACGATGAAGATGCTCGCAGCGGCTTGATCGCCGGGATGGCGCTGGGCGCCTCCCCGCGCGGCGACCTGTCCCTCGGGGCGGTCGTGCCCGACGTCGCGATGAAGGCGTACGACGGCAAGGAGTACAAGCTCTCCGACTTCCGGGCGGACGCGGAGAAGAAGCGCGAAGGACAGGTCGTGGTGGTCTACTTCCAGTCCGAGAAGTGCCCGGCCGCGATCGACCCGGACGTGATCAAGAAGACGACCGCCGCGTGGGCCGATCCCAAGGCGGACGTGAAGTTCCTCGCGGTCTACGCCTATCCCCACGACACCGAGAAGAACATCGAGAAGTACATCAAGAAGAACAAGCTGGCCTATCCCTGCTCGTTCGACTCGGAGAAGAAGCTCCGGGACCACTTCGGCGCGAAGCAGGTGAACACGACGTACGTGCTCGACAAGGACGGGAAGCTCGTCTACCGCGGCGGATTCACCAGTAAGGACCACGATTTCGTGGTGGAAGCCGTCAAGGCGGCCAAGGACGGTTCGGAACCGCCCAAGAGCGACCAGAAATTCGCGGGGTGCGGCCTGTAGGGGAGCCGCCGCCGGGAAGTACTCGAAGGCCCGTCCGCAAGGACGGGCCTTCTTTTTTTCCGCCCGATCAAGCCTCGACGAGGACCTTGAAGCCCCCGTAGGCCATTCGCTTGGGGTCGAAGGGCATCTTCTTCGGCATCTTCGCGAGCATGGGGTCCTTCATCACCCGGGTGATGACGGCGTCGCGATGCGCGCGCGACTTGAAGACGATGAACGAAAAGACGACCGTCTCGCCCGGCCTGGGCTTGACGAGCCGCGGAAAGGGCATCCCGAACTTCACCTTGAGGTCGTCGCCGGCGCATTCGAAGTACTCGAGCGCGCCATGTTTCTTCCAGAGCCGGGAGCCGATCCTGGCCAGGCGCCGATAGGCCGCCAGGTTCTTCTTCGGGACGGGCAGGACATAGCCGTCGACGTAGCGCATGGGAATCTCCTTGTCAGGGTTTTGACTGGTTACATGAAGCGGCGCGCTGGAGGAGCAGCGTGCGCTCGCGGCCGTTCCGCGTGAGCGACGCCGCGCGCTCGAACTCCGCGCGGGCCTCGTCGAGGCGGCCCAGCTTGAAGAGGAAATCGCCGCGCACGCTCGGCAGCAGGTGGTACGCCTTGAGCAGCGGCTCGGAAGTCAGCGGGTCGACGAGCTTGAGGCCCGCCGCCGGACCGTCCGCCATCGCCACTGCGACCGCGCGATTCAATTCCACGACGGGGGAGGGCGCGAGCTCGGCGAGCGTCTTGTACAGCGCCGCGATGCGCTTCCAATTCGTTTCCGCCGGAGTGCGCGCCCGCGCGTGGCAGGCCGCAATCGCCGCCTGCAGCGCGTACGGACCCTCGGCCCCGCCCAACTCCTCGGCGCGCCGGAGCGCCGCGAGTCCCCGGCGGATGAGCAATTGATCCCAACGCGCGCGGTCCTGGTCGAGCAGCAGGATCGGCGCTCCCGAAGGGCCGACCCGTGCGCCCGAGCGCGACGCCTGGATCTCCATCAGCGCGACGAGGCCGTGGACCTCGGGCTCCTTCGGGGCGAGCTCGGCCAGGATCCGGCCGAGACGGAGCGCGTCCTCGCAGAGCCCGGGCCGCATCCAGTCGTCGCCGGCGGTCGCCGCGTAGCCCTCGTTGAAGACGAGATAAACGACCTCGAGGACCGACGAGAGCCGGGCCGCGAGCTCAGACCCCCGGGGCACCTCGAAGGGGACGCGCTCCTCGGCGAGGGTCCGCTTCGCCCGGACGATCCGCTGGGCGACCGTCGGCTCCGGCACGAGATAAGCGCGCGCGATCTCATCGGTGGTCAGGCCTCCGAGCAACCGCAGGGTCAGCACCACGCGCGCCTCGGATGAGAGGACCGGGTGGCAGGCCGTGAACATGAGACGCAGGAGGTTGTCGCCGACCTCATCGTCGATCGCGGTGTCGTTATCCGCCACGGCCGTCTCCTGCCGGGCCTCGAGCTCGTGCCGGAGCTCCTTGTGCTTGCGATTGAGCCGCTTGCTCCGGCGGAGGAAGTCGATCGCCCGATTCTTCGCCGCGGCCATGAGCCAGGCGCCCGGATTGTCGGGGATCCCCGCTTCCGGCCACTGTTCGAGCGCGGCGACGAGGGCGTCCTGCGCGAGGTCCTCGGCGAGGCCGACGTCGCGGACGATCCGGGCGAGGCCGGCGATGAGCTTCGCCGACTCGATCCTCCAGACCGCCTCGATCGCGCGATGGGTGTCGGTGGCCGTCACGGCCGCCGATCAGACCATGTCGAGCTCCGAGCTTCGAGCTTCGAGCTTCAGGCCGGATCGCTACTTTTTGCTGCGACCCGATTTCGTCTGCATTTCGGAGAATCCGGCCGCGGCCTTCTGGACGTCGGGCGGGAAGTCCGACATCTCCTGAACCTGGCGGATCTCGATCACCTCGTTCCCCGATCCGGGGCAGCGCCGGGCCCACTCGATCGCCTCTTCCTTCGACTTCACCTGGATCATCCAGTAGCCGCCGAGCACCTCCTTCGCCTCGGGGAAGGGCCCGTCGGTCACCTTGGGCTTGCCGCCGGGGAACGAAACGCGCGCGCCCATCGAGGGCGGGTGGAGGCCGTCGAGCGCGAGCAGCACGCCCGCCTTCTGCAGCGATTCGTTGTACTTCATCATCGCGGCCACCGTCTTGGCGTCGGGCGTCGTTCCGGGCTTCGCGCTTTCATAGCCCTTGGGAATCATCAACATCATGAAGCGCATCTGGGTTTCTCCCTTTAAGATTCGGGATTGCTCCGAGCTTCGAGCTCCGAGCTTCCAGCAGCTTCCAGCTTAAGGCAGCTCGAAGCTTGGAACTCGAAGCTTGAGGCTGCTGTCACCGGGCGCGGTCGCGCAGTTTCTGCTCGACCTTCCTCCAGCCGTCGGGCTTCTCGGCCGGGCTGACCGGGAAATCCTCGAGCTCGAAGACCTGGCGGAGCTCGCAGTCGCACACGGAGTCCAGCCGCCCCGGGGCGTCCACCGTCACGAACCGCTTCGTCCACTCGATCGCATCCTGCTTCGACTTCGCCTGGAGCATCGCGTAGCCGGCGATCAGCTCCTTCGATTCCGCGAAGGGCCCGTCGATCACCGTCCGCTTGGATCCGGAGTACCGGACGCGCGCGCCCTTGGAACTCGGCAGGAGGCCTTCGCCCGCGAGGATGATCCCGGACTTCACGCCCTCCTCGAAGAAGGCTCCCATGGCCGCCAGGAGCTTCTCGTTCGGCATGACGCCCGCCTCGGTGTCCTTGTCGCCCTTGAGGAGGCCCATGAACCGAATCGTGCCGGGCTTGCGGGCGGGCGGGACCGCGCGCATCTGTTCCTCCTTCTCGCGCCAACCGTCGGGCTTCTCGGCGGGATCGACGGGGAAATCCT
>Ga0193713_1000094_pt1 | contig 25785 bp, 23 predicted proteins | sample H3a2metaG_FD_143054 | JGI IMG/M metagenome (GOLD analysis project Ga0193713, IMG submission 143054) | Soil microbial communities from a riparian zone of the East river system, Colorado, United States - H3a2 | ecosystem: Environmental > Terrestrial > Soil > Riparian zone | place: USA: East River... | reverse complement strand
TCTGCGGGTTGCCTTGGCCGCGCTCGCAACGCACGGATGCGGCAAGTCACATCAGGACGAGGACGCGCGGCAGCTTGCTGATCGTGTGCGAACTGAATTTCTGCACGCCTGGAATAATTACGAGCGTTATGCATGGGGCCACGACGCGTTGCGGCCTTTAAGTAAAACCGGGCACGATTGGTACGGACAGTCCCTTTTGATGACTCCCGTCGATGCGCTCGACACGCTCATCCTGATGCATCTCGATGCCGAGGCGGAAAGAACGCGTGCGCTTATCGCTAATGATCTCTCGTTCGATCGGGATATTTACGTCAAAAATTTCGAGATAACGATACGCCTGCTCGGTGGACTTCTCTCCAGCTATCAACTGACCGGCGATAAGCGTCTCCTGAACCTGGCCGAAGATTTGGGCAACCGGTTGCTTCCGGTTTTTAATTCACCGACAGGGCTTCCTTATGTTTACGTCAATCTTCGCACTGGCCAGACACGCGATCCGGTAACGAATCCGGCAGAAACCGGCACGCTGCTGCTTGAGTTTGGAACTCTGAGTAAATTAACTGGCAGGCCCGTTTTCTACGAGAAAGCAAAACGCGCTCTAGTCGAAACTTTCAAGCGACGCTCGCCGCTCGGCCTCGTCGGAGAAAGCATCAACGTCGAGACAGGCGCCTGGACGAACACGGATAGTCACATCAGCGGCGGCATTGATTCGTACTACGAATATCTCTGGAAATGCTGGCTTCTGTTCGGCGATAAAGATTGTCGCGACATGTGGAATGCCAGCATTCCTGCTATCAACAAATATCTTGCCGACGAAATCCGCGGCAAAATGTGGTACGGGCACGTCGATATGCTGACAGGTGAGCGGACTAAGACACAGTACGGTGCGCTCGATGCATTCTTCCCTGCGTTGCTCGCCTTCTCCGGCGATCTGGAGCGCGCACGTCGCCTGCAAGCGTCATCGTTCAAGATGTGGAACCTGTACAGCATCGAACCGGAAACTCTCGATTACAAAACCATGCACTTGGTCGCGAAAAGTTATCATCTGCGTCCCGAAATCATTGAGTCTACTTATTACCTTTACCATTACACGGGTGACCCAGAATATCGGCGCATGGGCGAGAAAATGTTCGATGATTTCGTTAAATATTGCCGCGCCGAAGCTGGTTACGCTGCGCTCACCGACGTGATCAGTAAACAACAGCTCGATGAAATGCAGAGCTTTGTCCTGGCCGAGACTTTCAAATATTTCTATTTGCTCTTCGCGCCGCCTGAAACCTTGCAATTCGATAGAGTCATCTTTAATACCGAAGCGCATCCACTAAAGCGAACGCGGTGAAACGGTCTGCTCACATTTTCATATGATCCTTGAGTTCCTGAAGCAGCAAAGGCGACGTCGCCTGCGAACGCGGCCGTTTCCTAAAGACTGGCTGGCATTGATTCAACGTCACGTTGTATTTTTTCACAAGCTGACCGCTGGCGACCGCGCGGAACTGCTTGGTCACGTTCAAGTATTTCTTGCCGAAAAACGTTTCGAGGGATGTGGCGGTTTCGCGCTCACCGATGAGGTCCGCGTGACTATTGCAGCGCAAGCTTGTCTTTTATTGTTGCATCGCAACACGGACTATTTCCCCGGTCTGCTCACGATCCTCGTTTATCCATTGACATACATGGTGCAGGAAGACCACCAGGTTGGTGAGCATGTTTGGGAAGAGCGGACTGTGAGTCGTCTTGGCGAGACCGGCCGCAGAATGGGTTCGTTGGTGCTTTCCTGGGGCGCTGTCAAACACGGCGCGGCTGATCCCTCCGATGGTAAGAACGTTGTTCTTCATGAATTTGCTCATCAACTGGATTACGAAAATCACGCGGCCGACGGAGTGCCGGGGTTGGCAACTCGCGAACAGCAATTGGCTTGGAGCGAAGTTATGAAAACCGAGTTTGCGTCGCTTCGCGCGGCCGATGAAAGCGGGATACCAACGCTGCTCGATACCTATGGAGCCACTGATCCCGTTGAGTTTTTCGCCGTGTCGGTCGAGGCATTCTTTGAGCAGCCACGTGCCTTACGCGCTCGTCATCCGCGGCTATACGCAGAATTGCAAAAGTATTTTCAACAGGACCCTGTTGATTATTCCGCTGAAATCCAATCAACCTGAAAGCCGTTGCGCAAACGGTTTCGCAAAAGGTGGTGTAGGAGCAGTTGAGAGAAAGCCTGTCGGTTCTCTATTTGCCTGGTTTTCTACCGCTAACAATCAACGCCTCCGCGGGGAAACTCATTGTTCCGCTCGCAAAATATCTCCGCGCAACCTCGGCAACAGCCTGCCTCACAGTTGGTAATTGAGCGGGTGTGAGTCTGACCATTTTTTCTCGCAAAGTTTCGGACATCTCAGTCCGCAACTGCCAGAACTGTTCAAATGAGATCGCCGCTTCAATTTGAAAATTCAACTGGCGTTCGATCACATTTTTAGCGTCAGCCTGCTCCAGGATTCCAGCCAGCTTACCGGGAACCGCAAAACGGAATGCGTCTGGGGCATCAGGATCCTGCGGAGGAATCTCCACAAATCGGTCGATTACGTCTGTGATAGTCGAAAAGAAAGGATTAGCTTGCTTTGGACCCCAGACGGCAAACGCGACACATCCATCCTCGAGAACGAGTCTCAATGCCGCCCGCACTGCGGTGGCGGGATCGGCGAAGAACATTGCTGATAACCTCCCTACAGCTACGTCAAACGTACAAGCTTCGAATGGCAGGTCGTTGGCGGAACATTGCCTGAAATGGATGTTCGTAACGCCGCGTCGGACTGCTTCTGCCTGAGCGCTCTCGAGCATACCGGCCACAGGATCGGTGTACGTTACTGACCCTGTAGGCCCCACAATCCCTGAGATTGTGAGCGACGGCTCGCCGCTGCCGCCGCCGATATCAAGCACCTTTTGACCCATTCCGATCTGCGCTTCTTCGACCAAGCCCGACGTTAAAGGCGCGAACATTTCTGTGATCAGGACACGATACTTGTCCCAATACCGCGCAGAGGTTTGCCACGCGTGAAGCGCTTTGTTCTGGTTCTCAGGAATCACCTTGGTTCGAGTGAGCCGGCCATTTGTTTCGCTCCAAGAGGACGGGCGACGATCCTTTCGTCCCAACGAAGCTAAACCTCGCTTCAGGGGTGGCGGCATCATGCCGCCATTGCGTCCACGTCTTATTGCGGTTGCGGCACGATCCGGAGATATGGCTTGGGCGCTTTCCAGCCTTGCGGATAACGCTTCTTCGCCTCCTCGTTCGAAACCGAGCCCGCAATGATAACATCGTCGCCTTGTTTCCAATTGACGGGCGTTGCTACCTGATGCTTTGCGGTCAATTGCAATGAGTCGATCACCCGCAGCACCTCGTCGAAGTTGCGGCCTGTCGTCATCGGGTAGACGAGGATCAATTTAACCTTCTTATCCGGGCCGACCACATAGACATTGCGCACAGTCGCGTTGTCCGCGGGTGTACGCTTCTTCGGGTCACCTTCAACATCTGCGGGAAGCATCCCGTACAATTTCGAGATCTTGAAGTCGGAATCACCGACGATTGGGTAGTTCGGTGCGTGACCCTGCGTTTCTTCGATGTCCTTCGCCCATCCTTCATGATCGCCAGTCGAATCGACTGACAATCCCATCACCTTCACGCTTCTGCGGTCAAACTCTGGTTTGATTTTAGCCATATAACCGAGTTCGGTCGTGCAAACAGGCGTGAAGTCCTTCGGGTGTGAGAACAGAATGGCCCAGGAGTTGCCGACCCAATCATGGAAACGAATCCGGCCCTCGGTAGTTTCCGCTTCAAAATCCGGTGCTGTATCACCAATTTTCATTTGTTTTGCCTCCTTTACTTACTACGGAGAAGGTTTTCTCAAGTTCTGACGCGAAAGTCAATATTGGCGTGGCGGGTCGACTTTCTTACGGAGCCGTCAGTTCGCAAAACTTGTTAAGATCGATGTTTCCACCTGAGACGATCGCGACAATCGGACCATTCCCGGCTTTTCCAGTTAACGCTGCGGCAAGCGGCAGCGCACCTGCACCTTCCGAGATTACCCGCGTCTTTTCGGCCATGAGCCGCATCGCTTTCCTGGTTTCCTCCAAGCTGACCACAAAATAATCATCGACGGTCGGTTTCATTCGTTCCCACATGCGAGGGAACATGCTTTGACCGCCGGCGCCATCAACGAAGGAGGCTTTCCACTCCTTGAACACTTGCGGTGACCCCATTTTGAACGACAGGGCGCCGGGTGCGGCTGTCTCCGGTTCGACACCGAAAAGCTTTATCTCCGGCTTGAGGGCTTTGAGTGCGCTGCCGACGCCAGTGATAAGTCCGCCGCCCCCAATGCTGGCAATGACCGCCGCCGTCTCTGGGGCGTCCTCCAAAATCTCCAGCCCCATGGTTCCGTGCCCCGCGATGAAGTTGTCGTCGTCGAATGGATGAATGAATGTTCCTTCGGCCCCAGGAAATGCGCGCTCCTCCAGCGTTTTCCATGCGACATCGTATGGTACTGGAAACAGTTTTGCGCCAAGCGCGCGCATCCGGTCCAGTTTCGATTTCGGCGCGGTCTCAATTACCACAACGGCGCATGGCACGCCTGCTTGTCGCGCCGCGTAGGCGACACCTTGTCCTGCATTTCCCGCACTGATTGTCCACACACCATGCTTGCGCTCGGACTCGGAAAGCAGTGCCACGGCATTCGCCGCGCCGCGCAATTTGTAAGCATTAATCGGCTGCAGGTTCTCCAGCTTGAGTCGAATGTCAGGAAAGTCCGGTCCGAGCTCTAAACGGATGAGCGGCGTGCGAACGATCATAGGCGCGATGCGTTTGCGCGCTTCTTGTATTTCTGACAGTTGGATTGCACGGACCGGTTCGAGAATCATCGGTTCACTGTAGAGGCAGCCGTGCCCGCTGCAATCCGATCCCATGCCTAACATAAAGGCCCTGTGCGCGAAAAGATTGAACGCTTTCTACGGTCAGTGCATCTGAGCAATCACCATGATTAAAATTACCACTACAGCTCTAGTTGCGGCCGCGATGCTCACCGCATCCAGCGCGTTTGCAGGAGACAAGGCATGTTGTGCCAACGGTGTCTCGAAGGCGAATTCAATGGCGTGCGTCAATCTCGCAACGCTCAATCTCACCCCAAATCAAAAGACAAAGATAGAAGCGTGGCAGGCTGAATGCGTCAAGGCAGGCTGCACAAAGGAAAGCCGGCAGACATTCCTAAAACAGGCGAAAGGAATTCTTTCTGCACAGCAGTTTGCTCAGTTGAAAACGCAATGTCAGAAGTCTGCTAAAGAGACAAAGAAAACCGAAGCCTGATTTTGGTCTGATTGTCATCCCGAGCGAAGTCGAGGAATCTCACAAATTAGCGAGCGTTAGATAAAGCAAGAGATTCTTCTCCCGCGACTCCGGGACCAGAATGACATAGAAATCGCGCCGTGGAAAATCCCGGCGCGATCTTTTTGCTGCTCGACAAGCGATGAAGCGACGAGATTGCGTTGAAGCCTATTTGTAATGCTGCACTCTAGAACGTTTTGTCAGAATCGAGCAGGATTGTGACTGGGCCTTCATTGACCAATTCTACTGACATCATCGCTTGGAAAACTCCTGTTGCCACGGTAATTCCCAACCTGCGCAACGCTTCGCCAAACTCCTCGTGGAGTTTCTTTGCCTGTTCCGGCGGCGCCGCGGCAACAAAGCTGGGCCTGCGCTGCCCGCGTGCGTCGCCGTAAAGCGTAAACTGCGAGACAACCAGCGCGCTGCCTCCTGTGTCCAGGAGGGAACGATTCATTTTTCCCTGATCGTCCTCAAAAATCCTCAGGTTCGCGATCTTTTCGGCCGTGCCGACAGCGACGGCCGATGTGTCATCGCGACCGACGCCAAGTAAAATCATAAGACCCGCCGCGATTTCTCCCGTCACGCTGCCCTCCACAGTTACACGGGCGCGACTTACACGCTGAACAACAGCTCGCATCGGTCAGCTACAAGATTTTCTCCAGCAAATCGGCAAGACGCCAACCGGCTTTGTGTAGTTCTTGCCGAACAACACCTGTTGACCACGCGCGATAGTTCATTTCATCCGCCGTCGGTTTTTCGACCGCTTCCCCGGCCGCAACGATGTGGTCGTCCTCTTGCTGCGTGTGTACATCTGTGAATTCCACCCGTGCATACGCCTCGCGCGCGATTGGCAAGATTTCATCTGCCCATATCTCGGCATAACTATCGACAGGAACATTTGGTGGCATTCGCCAGTTGTTGGGTTCATGCGTCGCCAGCTCGCGAATCAGTTCCCTCTTATGCGGCTCGATGAGGGCCTGCAACTCACCTTTCCGTAGCGGACCGGGAAGCTTCGGAAAAAGGCCGTTTACTGCGTCGTAGTCCCAAAAGCCGTGGAACTTCTTCTTATGAATTCCGCGGCTGCGGGGCGGTTCGTCGCTCAGTTCGAGAGTAAACGTATTTCCGCCTTCGTCCCCAAGCGCTGACTTATCTTTGTCAGGGTCTACGACTTGGCCCTGTTGATTGAAGTATTCGGCGCCTACATGCAATGGCTGGTGAATGTCGGCAACGTAATGCGCAAGCAAAATAAGTGCTACAGGCTTGGTAATCCTTCGCTCATTTTGTTCAGGCACTCGTCCCTGCAAAACTTGGACGCAGAATGGAATCATATGGACTATGTCCCATTTGCTGCGGCCAGTGCGCCCATCTCGGTATCGTTGCGCCGGCACGACGGGAACATCGGTGTAGTGGAACCAATGATGCGAAGGCGCGCCTGAATTTGGGCCGGGTGATGGCGGATTTGCTCGCCAGAAATCGCGCAGTTGCCTGTCGATGTTCCGATGCGCCGAGTAATGAAAAGACCTTGGATCATCAACGCCCTTCTTGTCCCAGCCTTTGATCTCGTCGGCAATGACGGCGGCTTTTTCCAGCGCAAGTCCGTCCAGCAGCGCGCGGATCTTTGTGGCGGCGGGAGTATTCGCCAATCGTTCGTCCGCGATCGCGCCGACGATCTCATGTCCAAACGGGCCGTACGCTTGCGCTGCAGGAAATTGGAGAGCAGCAAGAGTCGCCGGTAAGAGCAGAGATCGCGGAAGACGTTTCATTCCAAGAATGCGCGATAATACGGCTATATCCGTGCCTCTGCCGATGCCTCACGCGCAATTTGCGCGAATTTTTTCCAGGCGTTTCTGGAGTTTCGAGAAGTGCGATCCGGCCCAATAAATCTGGCCGCAGCCTGTGCAACGCCGGAATTTTGCGTAATAGATTTTTGTAAGCGGTTCGAGCCTCTCAATTACTTCACCCTTGGAAACTTTTAGCAGCGGCGCGTTGCAGCGAAGGCACCGCGTAAATGGAGCGAGGCAACGAAGGAGATCAAAGCGGCGAATTACTTCGACGGTTTGTTCATCGGCGTTTTGTGAACGCGGGCAGTAGCCGGTCTCTACCACCGCGTGCATTAACAACCGCCGGTCGCGCGTCAGAAGCGCACGATTTTCGCGTTTCATTACTGTGAGCAATTGCCGATCTTCCGCGTGAGGATCGTAGGCGACATCAAAGCCAAGCAAGCGCAAATTTCGTGCGAGTGTTCCGAGATGTCCATCTGCGACAAATCTACTAACGGTAGTAGTTTGTAATCGTTGTTCCTTAAATTGCGGAGTTCTTGCTCCTACTGGATAAAGCTCGAGATCTGCATCGCCGGTAATCGCATAATCAAAATCCACCGGCTGTCCATTAACCAGGATCAAATCGGCTTCCGGATGCGGCACGCCGCACGATTCGATCACGTCCTTTACCGAAGTCTTTTCGCCCAGACTACGTTCAATGCTTCGGCAACGCGCTTTTGATCGGAGAAAAAAATCTAGATCGCCATGCAACTCGAGCCGAACGGTAAACGGGTTCACGTTAATCCATGATTCGCGCTTTGGCGTAAGCGTACTCAAAGGTAGTCGCGCGCGGTCGCCCCATGAACTTGCCGGGCCCGAGAGGCTCGTCTTCTCCGTAATAGCAGTCGATCTGCCACCGGCGCAGACCGCCTCCGGTATCCATGATCTTCCATCGATTGCTGCGGAATACCTTCTGCACGTCTGCAGACTCAGTCTCGACAATGGCGCCGTGCCGCAAATGACCTTGAGTCGATTTTATCGCTGCGGAAAAACGTGGGACCAAAACCCCACCGCCACCGGTTGGGTCCGAAGCGAACGCATATGAATCTCCACTGTTGTAACGAATATAATTGCGTCCGTTCACCGGTGTAACGATCCGCCCAAAGCCTTCCTTTTTTACTGAGCGTAGAAAATCGCGCGGATATTTTCGCCCGTGCAAACCAGGTTTTGTGACGGGCGTTGCATCGAAGCCGCGTTCGAAAGTGAAGCCGGATTCTTTTGGTGTGTAATAGAGAGTACAGACTATGAAGTATTCGCCGTTGTGTCCTTGAGGACGCCGCGCCAATCTTTCATTCTCATGCGCGAGCCGCTGGACAACTTCATGCCACGGGATGTCTGCGTGTAGTTGCGGGGGCATCAATAAAGCGCATAGCAGTATCAGGAGTTTCGCTAGAGCAGGACTGGGATTGCTGCTGCGGTCATGATAACCAAAGCGCCGATACGCAATCACCTTCATCTGTCGAAATCTAAGCAGGTTTTCGCTCCGACAATAACCATCCTACCTTTTGTCATGTCGAGCGGAGTCGAGACATCTCTGATTTTAATGCGAGAGATTTCTCGACTTCGCTGCGCTTCGCTCGAAATGACAGCAACGGTAGGAATTATGCATCGTCAGAAAAATGCTTCGACAGGGCCACCCAGCAAAATTTCGATTGGCAATTTCTCGTGTTCGTACTCGTAGGGTGGTTGCTTCCACGCGAACTTCTTTGGATACAAATTTCGGAGCGCGCGAATGATTTCAACGCCTGTTTGAAATGGGTGAAACGTGTTTCGATCGGTGACGTGCAACTGCGCACCGCCACAAAGTTCACCGGCGAACTTGTGAAACGTCGGCTGAAAATAATTTTCGCGGAAGAAAACGCCTGGCAATCTTAATGCATTAAGCTCGCGGCAGAACGCTTCGGCGTTAACAAACGGTGCGCCGAAGATTTCGAATGGACGCGTTGTGCCGCGGCCTTCCGAAATATTTGTTCCTTCGAGAAGACACATGCCCGGATAAACGGTCGCGGTAGCGAGCGCCGGCATATTGGGCGATGGCATGACCCATGGCAGACCGGTTTGATCGAACCACATCTGGCGCTCCCAGTTTTTCATTGGCAGGATCGACAATCCGCATTCCGGGAAAACCTCGTCTCTAAATTGCAGCGCTAGTTCTGCGACTGTTTTTCCGTGTCGCACTGGAATCGGATGGAGACCCACGAACGATTTGTAATTAGGATCAAACAGTGGGCCCTCGATGGTTACGCCATTGATCGGATTCGGCCGGTCGAGAACGACGATCTCTATGCGCGCTTTTTCGCAAGCGCGCATACAGAGATACATCGTCCAGATGAACGTGTAATAGCGCACCCCGACATCCTGGAGATCAACGAGCAGAACATCGAGATCTTTCAGCATCTCCGGGGTCGGTTCGCGGTGTTCGCCGTACAGACTGTAAACGGGAATGTGAAGACGCGGGTGCTCGTAACTTTTCCATTCCACCATGTTGTCCTGCGTCTGGCCGAGAAACCCATGTTGCGGACCAAAAAACGCTGAGAGACGAAAAAGATCGCCATTGTGTCGCTCGAGAATCCGCGATGCATGCTCGAGCTTCGCCGAGATCGATGCGGGATGAAGCAGTGCGCCGATGCGCGCGCCTCGAAACTTATCCGGCCAAAGTTCACTCAGATGATCGAGTGGCAGCTCGACGGGCATGCCGTTCTTCTAGCACATCGCGGAAATTGTCGCGATTCGGTTGTAGTGGCGGCTGTGTCAGCCGCATAAGCAAAACAGACACTCGCAGCACCACGCTTTCACACAAATCTTCGTAGTACGGATTTAACGACAATGGCTATTGCAGTCACAACTGCGCAAAACTTTGCAAGCAATTCGCCATGGCGTGTGTAAAAGGTTAACTCGTGTTCGGTGGGAACCTTGACGTCGCCCGTGAGTACCCCTTCGGTGAATGTACTGCCTTTATCATCCTGCAGTTTCTGGGTGACGCGTCCGAATTCGTTCACAAGACAGGTGACGCCAGTGTTCGCAGCGCGAACCATTGGACGGCGTGTTTCCACACAGCGAAAAATGGCGTTGGCCAGGTGCTGATGCGAACCGGCGGAATGCAAAAACCATCCGTCGTTTGTAATGTCTACCAGTAAATTCGCACCGGGATTCGTTTCGCCCGGAAGCACAAATCGTCTGGTCAACTCGCCAATTGTATCTTCAAAACAGATCAGCGGCGCCACCTTCACGTCGCTGTTTGTCAGCTCGAACACGGTGTAGTCCTTACCCGCTTTGAAATCACCAGGCACCTGGTCGCCAACAATTCGCGCGAGCAGCGGTACCCGGTGCCGGCCCGGAACATATTCGCCAAAAGGGACCAGGTGCAGTTTTCGATAAACCTGCACCTGTTCGCCACCGTCTGAAACAAGGAGCGCCGCGTTGTAAACATCGCCGTTCTCTTCGTCGATCGTGCCCAGGAGAATGTCGCTCTCCGCCGACGCAGCCAGGTCCATAACGAATTGATAGCTTTCCCGGTCCGCGAGAACCGGCCCTGGCATGGAGCTTTCCGGCCAGATCAACAAATCGGGTGGAGGATTTGAGCGCAACGCGATTTCGCTCAAGCGCCGGAATTGATCGAAAATCTTGCGCGTAAACTGCGGATCGAATTTTTGATTTTGAGGCACATTTGATTGTACGGCGGCAACTCGGAGCAGCTTTGTAGGTGCCGAAACATGGGTGGCACGAATTCCGAAAGTGAGGACGCCTACAATTGCCGCCAACGTGAGCGTCAGGTCAAAATGCGGGCGCACTACACGTGTGCTCGCTTCAAGGATCAAACGGCGCACGGTTGTGACAGCAATGACGTTCGCAAACGCAACCATGAATGATAAGCCAGCAACGCCGGTGAACTCCGCAATTTGGATCATGGGCCAGGTGCCATGCAACGCCACACCGAGGCCGTTCCAACCGAAACCGGAGAAGACCCAGCCGCGCAGCCATTCCTGTGTCACCCACGCAGCAGCCAGAAGGAAGGCCAGCAGCAAATTATTTGTCGACCTAATCCACGGCGACCGCGGCGAAGCTGCAGTGCTGCGGGCTTGAGCCAGCATCTGTTCCCATTTGGTTAAGCCTGGTTCTCTTCTGATTTCTCGTGGCTGGACCAAGCCGCAAAACCACGCCCAGAGCGCGAGATAGATTGCCATGTAAAATTGGAGAACAAACCAGCCGAGAACAGTGACAGTTGTGAGCCAGGAGAAAGCGGTCCAGAAAAATGTCAGTCCGGTAACATAACCCAACAGGAGGTTATGAAGCCAACGATGGCGCAACTCTTTGCCGGAAAACCAAACTGCAGCAATGAGCGGCGTGAGAGCAATCCAGCATAGCCAGGTGAAATTAAACGGCGCAAAACAGCCTGTGTAGAGGAGTCCGCTAGTAATCGCCGCAAGCCAGGGCCAAAACCGCAGCACACCGGATAGCCGCTTCAGCTCCATTATTTGGTTAGGCGCGACTGTGCATCCCTCTGCAGCCAATCCCAGAGACGATCGAGTTTCTCTTTCACTTCCGTCTTGATTTGATTGAGTTCCACGGAATCGAATTTTCCCTCTTCCGGCCGGCGGTGCGCGAAAAGGTAATACTTGATCTTCGGCTCCGTTCCCGATGGGCGCACCGCGATGCGTGCTCCGTCTTGCAACTCAAACATCAACATTTTCTCCTTGGGAATTTGGTCGTTCTCTGCGTCTTCGATTTTGTCGGTTTCGAAGTTTCGAACGCTTGTGACCTTTGAGCCGAGCACTTCCGGGAACGGATCGGTGGCGTAAGATTTGATCAGACGCGCGATTTTTGTTGCGCCTTCTGCGCCCTCGAAAACGAGCGAACCGTTTTTCTCAGCGAAATAGCCGAACTCGGAATAAATATCATCGAGCAGTTCATCGATTGTTTTCCCGTGCGCCTTTGCGTAAGCAGCTACTTCGCAAAACATGATCACGGCGCCGTTGCCGTCTTTGTCGCGTACAAAATCGGCTCCGCTGTAGCCATAACTTTCTTCGCCTCCGAAAACGTAAAATGACGAATGTTCGAGACGCAGTTTCCGCGTTTCCTCCTCGGAAAGATCGACATAGTTCTGGTGGTCCGGGATTGCGCGTTCGTAATTGCCAAGCTTCGCTCCAATGTATTTGAAGCCAGTCAACGTTTCGACGCAACGCAGACCGTAATGTTCGGCAATCGCTTTTTGCAGATCTGTTGTGACAAAGGTTTTGATAATGACTCCGCGGGACGCGTTTTGTTTATTCAGCACGCCTTTCTCAAATAGTGTCTTGGTTCGATACCAGGCAAGGAGCGAGCCGATCTGATTTCCGGTGAGCAATTTCATTTTTCCATTGCTTGCTCGCACTGCCGCGCCCATCCGGTCGCAATCTGGATCAGTCGCGACTACCACATCGGCATCTTCCCTTTCGGCCAAATCGATTGCCATTGTTAACGCTTCGGCGTTTTCCGGATTTGGCGATTTCACCGTCGGAAATCGGCCATCGAAATGGTCCTGCTCGGGTACCACTTCGAAATTGAAACCAAGTCGTTTGAGCATCGGTTCGATGATTACGCTGCCGGTCCCGTGCAAAGGCGTATAGACAATCTTTAGCGATTTCGCTTCGCGAATGACCGTTGGATCGAGAACGAGCGTCGCCAGCCGGCGCATGTACGCTTTGTCGATGTCCGTGCCAACCATTTCTATCTTACCCTGTCGGGCTTTTGGCAGCGGTGTATAGGCTTCGGAGGCGATCGCGTTCACTTTTGTAATGATTCCGTTCGCATGCGGTTCGACCACCTGTGCGCCATCGCTGAAGTAAACTTTGTAGCCGTTGTCGTACGGCGGGTTATGACTCGCAGTGATCATCACGCCCGCGCTCGCCCTGAGATAACGGACCGCAAATGAAAGTTCAGGCACGGAACGTGGACTCCCGAACACGAATGCGTCGCAACCGTTCTCGGATGCGACTTTCGCAGCAAGCTTAGCGAACTCCTTCGAGAAAAATCGCGGATCATGCGCGATCACAATTGTGGCATCGGCATCCTGCCGATCGATTGGCTGGAAGGCAATGTCACGTCGTCGTGCATTCCATTCGCTCACATAAGCGACAAGTCCCTGGGTTGCGCGACTAATATTGTAGTAATTCATCGCGTTTGTTCCCACGCATGGAAATTCAGGTCGCTCGTTCTCGCGCGCATTTCCGCGCTCGGCGACGGTCACGATTTTTCCGATGGTGCGCCCCCGCAGACCGCCGGTCCCGAACGCCAGCGTCCGGTAAAAGCGGTCGTTTAACTCGGACCACTCAGCGCCATCAAGAAGTTCGTGGACAGATCGCAAATAGAGGTCAGACGGCGCGCCGTCCAGCAACGCATGAACGTTTTTCGCTGCCGATTCCATTAACTCTCCGTCAGCAACTGCGTGCGAGATTTTCGAATCAAGTGTTTCAGCGTTGCCGGACATCGCTGCCAACTGTTCCGCCATGGTCTTGCTTTGCAAGTGTTTGTCTTAATGGCGTTGAAGATTGTGTCGGGCTTCCGGCGGAAGCTTCAGCAACTCTTGGGGAAGACCGCCAGATCGACTTGAACGCGTTGGTGCAATGTGGCACAAGATCGGAGCGTGAATCCGAAGAATTTCTTCGGCGAATTAAAGCGGCGCAACGTTTACAAGGTTGCGATTGCCTACGCAGTCGTCGCATGGCTGCTGATGCAGGTCGCGAGTCAGATTTTTCCGTTCTTTGAAATTCCCAATTGGACGGTGCGGCTCGTTGTTCTGCTCCTAATCCTTGGCTTCCCAATTGCCCTTGTTCTCGCGTGGGCCTTCGAGCTGACACCGGAAGGATTGAAACGAACGGAGTTTGCGGACGAATTGCCAAAAAAAGCACCGCGCAATCGCGTATGGCTTTACGTGGTGGCCGTAGCCGGCGCGATCTCGGTGGGTTTGTTTTTTCTCGGCCGCTACACCGCGTCAAATAAACAGGGCGGCCCGGCAGAGGCTTTAACAAAATCGATCGCGGTTCTCCCATTCGAGAACCTGAGCGAAGACAAAGCGAATGCTTACTTCGCCGAGGGAATTCAGGATGAGATTCTAACGAAGTTAGCGGCGGTCCGTGATCTCAAGGTCATTTCGCGCACCTCGACTGCGAAATATCAAAGCAAGCCAGACAATCTAAAGACGGTCGCGCAAGAGCTTGGCGTTTCCACCATCCTCGAGGGAGCGGTGCAGAAGGCTGGCGACAAGGTTCGGGTGAATGTGCAGTTGATTGACGCGCACGCCGATACGCATCTCTGGGCGAAAAGCTATGACCGTGACTTCAAGGATGTCTTGGCAGTTGAAAGTGAGGTTTCAGAGGAGATCGCGGAGGCGTTGAAAGCGAATCTTTCGCCAAGTGAATCGCATGTTCTGGCCGCGGCGCGGACGCACGATACCGAAGCCTATGATCTTTTCCTACGTGGCCAGTATGAGTTTCACCAGGGAGAGAGCAGTTTGGCGACAGACGCACTCGATCGTGCAGACGCGTTTTACCGGCAGGCGCTCGCGCAGGATCCAAATTTTGCCGAGGCTGCGGCCGCACTCGCCTACGCTCGGTTGTTTCGCCACTGGTTCGTCGCTCCATTGACGCCGCGGGAATTAGAAGAAGTGAAGTCGATCATCGACCACGCTCTGGCACTTGCTCCGGATTCCCCCCAGGCACACTTTGCGCTCGGGGTATTTTCTTATTGGGGGCATCGCCAATACGAGAACGCGTTAACGGAGTTTCACCGTGCGCTCGAGTTGCAACCCAACAATGCCTTGGCGCGACAATTTTGCGGGTGGATTTACCGGCGTCGCGGTGAATGGGAGCGCTCGCTGCCCGATGTTCAACGGGCCGAGGAACTCGACCCGCGCGACGCTCAAATCCCGGCCAATTTGGGAGCAACTTATGAGGCATTGCGTCTGTGGAAAGATGCAGAGCGGAGCGAATTGCGCGCTCTTGCCATAGATCCTCACAGCATAGTCGCGGCCTCGATCCTCGCGCGCACTCGCCTCTATGGGATGAGCGACATCGGTTCGGCCTGGCAAGCTTTCGATGGGATTCCAGCGGGCATCCGTGTCAGTTCCCTCTCATTTCAGGGCGACCTTGAAGCTATCATCGGACTGCGGGTTTATGTTTATCTCATCGAAAGACGTTTCACGGATGCTTTCCAAACTTTCGAGAAAGAAGAAAGGCACAGCGATCTTGGGCATGTCCAGCAGCTTGCTGGGCGTGCGGCTCTTCGGGTGCTGGAAGGACAAATTGAGGCAGCTAAATCCGCCGGTGAGGAGGCGCTGCCGCTGCTCGAAGCCAGATTCAGAGAGCGACCTGATGACACTTTCGCGATGACGCAGTTATCCTGGGTCTACCTCGCCCTCGGACGCAATGCCGACGCTCTACGCCTCGCCAGACAGGCGGCAGAATTAATTCCAATCGAAAAAGATGCGGTCTCCGGCACGTTTTTTCAGAACGGCCTCGCGGAAATTGAGTCGCGTGCGGGCGCGCCTGAGGAAGCTGTTAAGAGGCTTGGACATTTGCTCTCGATCCCGGCGGGTCAGCGTGTTTCCGTCGCTCGTTTGAAGATTGACCCGGTCTGGGACCCAATTAGAAATCGTCCTGATTTCCAGCAGCTGTTGTCAGGTCCGGAGCAGATCGGACCCAACAAGTAGTTCGCAAGCGGCCAGCGCAATTGTTTCGCTGAAATCGAACCCAATGTAGTGCTTACAAAGGGGCGGGCGCCGATCGATATACAAGCATCGCCGCAGCGATGTCTTCCACCGCCATACCTAACGATTTAAAGATGGTGGTTTCGTGTGCGCGCGACGGAACTTTACCTCCCAAAACCTGTCCTAGCTCGGCGTAAATTGTTGCGCCGGAAAGAATCACGTCGCCGGACTCTTTCATCGCGCCTTCTCGTGAATCAACGAACACGACATTCGTCATCGCGTCGTCATCCAACTCGCGCCAGTCTGGGCGGCATGCGCCGACTGCATTCACGTGGCACCCAGGTTTCAGCCAGGCACCTTTTAACACTGGCGTCGTCGAGTTTGTCGCAGTCACAACAACATCCGCGCTGCGCACCGCTTCTTCAACAGACATCGCCCTAGCGCCAATTTCCATTGCCAAACGCTCTGCGTGTTCGCGCGTCGGACTCCAGACCCGAATCTCGTCGAAGTTTCGAACCACTCGCAGAGCTTGGACATGGCTGCGTGCCTGCACACCGCTGCCGAGAATCGCGAGAATTTTTGCATCAGGCGCCGCGAGAAGTTTCGTCGCAGCCGCTGAGACTGCAGCAGTGCGCATCTCCGTGATCAACCGTCCGTCCATGATTGCGAGTGGCGTGCCAGTCCCCGGATCAACAAGAAAAATTGTTGCCATGTGCGTCGGGATTCCGCGCTCCGCATTTGATGGATAGAAGGTCACGGCTTTCAAGCCGAGCCCATCCGGAGTTAACGCGGGCATCAGACCCAGGAATCCGCCGGGCGGATCGACCTTTATGATCGACCGCACCGGCTGAGTCACCTTGCCCGCGGAGAAATCGATCAGCGCTTTCTCCATCGCGGGAATCAAGTCGACCATCCGCAGATGCTGGCGCACCTGTTCTTCACTAAGGAAAAGCGGCTGGTTAACCACGAATGAACACTAATACACACTAATGAGGGGAACCAAATTCGTGTCTATTCGTGTGCATTAGTGGTTACGAATCCTTATCCATGCTATCCGTGTAATCGATGGTTGAAAGACTGCAAACACGCTGCGTGATCGTAGGCGGCGGGCCGGCAGGGATGATGGCTGGTTATTTGCTCGCACGGGCTGGTGTGCCGGTTGCTGTCCTGGAAAAACACCCCGATTTCAACCGCGATTTTCGCGGCGATACTATTCATCCGTCAACGCTTGAGTTGATGCATGAGCTCGGATTACTCGACGAGTTTTTGAAGCAGCCGCATCAGGAAGTGCGCGAACTGCGCGCTGTGGTGAATGGACAGGCCGTGCCGGTCGCTGATTTCAGAAAACTTCCTACGCATTGCAAATTCATCGCGTTCATGCCCCAGTGGGATTTCCTCAATTTTCTTGCCAGTCATGCCAAACGTTTTCCAACGTTCCAATTGCACATGGAAGCGGAAGTCGTCGATTTGTTGATGGAGGATTCGCGTGTGATCGGCGTGCGCGCAAAGACGCCGCAAGGAGAACTGGAGGTACACGCGGACCTTGTTATTGGCGCGGACGGGCGCCATTCGACTACTCAAACGCGCGCGGGGCTTGAACAATTGCAGTTTGGCGTGCCGATTGACGTTCTTTGGATGCGGATTTCCAAGAGGCAGGGAGACCCGAAACAAACGTTGGGCTTTTTTGAACACGGCAAGCTACTCGTGCTACTCGACCGCGATGATTATTGGCAGTGCGGTTTTGTCATTCCCAAGGGTCAGTTCGACGAGATCAAAGCGCGCGGGCTGACGCAATTTCAAAACGACATTGTCAGCTTCGCGGGCTTTTTACGCGACCGCGTGGCGGAGCTGGACGACTGGTCGAAGATCAAATTGCTCACCGTCCAAGTGAGTCGTCTGCGCGATTGGTGCTCTGAAGGATTACTTTGCATCGGCGACTCTGCGCATGCCATGTCACCGGCGGGCGGTGTCGGAATCAACCTTGCGATTCAGGATGCAGTCGCGACTGCAAACTTGCTTGCGGAAAAGCTCCAGAGCGGTCCGGTTCACGTCGACGATTTGCGAACAGTGCAGGCGCGCCGCGAATGGCCAACCCGCCTGATCCAGGGAATGCAGATCTTTATTCATCGTCGAGTCGTCACTGGTCGAGCCTCCGATGGGAAAAAGACTTCGCTTCCATTCGTGCTCCGTTTGCTGAAATGGTTTCCAATTCTGCGCCGACTGCCCGCGCGTTTCATCGGCATGGGCCCGCGTCCGGAGCATTTCCGCAGTCCAACTGCGAAATAGGAAAAGGAAAAGTTGGGAGTTCTTGAATCTGCTTGAGGTGCGGATCGCATCACATACACAACCAGCAACACAATTATAATTTTTGTGACCTCGGCCGAGACTCCATTTCCTTCTGACAACCCTCTGGTTTCGCGCACGCTGAGTGCGATTGAGCTATCGGTCGGCGCATTCATCGTGATTGGTCACAACGTTTTTCACATTGTACCGAACGAAGTAATCGTTTTGTTTGTGGTTGGCTGGGTATCAATTCGGCTGCGCGATGGCAAATGGTCTGCGATAGGATTCAAACGCTCTTCTTCTTGGCGCCCGATTTTTATCACCGCGTTGGCTGCAGCGGTATTGCGGATCGTCGTCGGGCAATTCATGGTCGAGCCGATCACGGGTCACTTTTGGCCAGCACCGACTGCTCCAGCATTGGCAAACGAAATCACCGGAAATGTGCGGGTTGCATTGCTCGCTTTTTTAGTCGTGTGGACGTTTGCAGCGTTCGGTGAAGAGATCGTGTATCGAGGATATCTTCTTACGCGCGCGGCCGACATCGGGAAAAGATCACCAACGGCTTACTGGCTTGGGATTGTGTTCGTGTCGATTTTGTTTGGCTATGGCCATTACTACAAAGGTCCGTCGGGAATGATTGATTCGGGAATTGCAGGGCTAATTTTGGGAACGGCTTATATGCTTACAGGTCGCAACCTTTGGACCTGCGTCTTGACTCATGGATTTATTGACACATTTGCGGTCATCGACGCTTTTTTTGGATGGTCAAAGTAGATATGACGCTCGATCTCCCGGCGATCCTTTCAGCCCACGAGCGGATTCGGCCGCATATTCATCGCACGCTTGTGCTGACTAGCTCGCGGCTGAATCAGACAAGCAGCGCCTCGCTTTTTTTTAAGTGCGAGAATTTTCAGAAGATTGGCGCGTTCAAAGCGCGTGGCGCGACAAATGCCGTGCTTTCGCTCGGCGAGGCAACCGCGCGGCGCGGTGTAGCGACGCATTCGTCAGGAAACCATGGGGCTGCAGTAGCTCGGGCGGCGAAACTTCGCGGAATTCCTGCGCATATCGTCATGCCATCGAACTCAGCAAAGGTGAAGATCCGCGCCGTGGAAAGCTACGGGGCGCGTGTTGTATTTTGCGAGCCCACAGAAGAGACGCGAGAAGCTACGTGTGCAGATGTGATCGCCAAGACGGGCGCCACGCTGATTCATTCTTTCGAAAATCCAGGCGTGATAGCGGGACAGGGGACGGCGGCGGTGGAATTGCTCGAAGACGTTCCCGATCTCGATCTTGTGATGTGTCCGGTCGGCGGCGGAGGATTACTCGCCGGCACAGCCGTCGCTGCAAAATCGATGCGACCGAATGTCAAAGTGATTGCGGCTGAACCGGAGAATGCAGACGATGCCGCGCAATCGTTTCGCGCGGGACGCGTGATCCACACTGAAAAGAAATTCACCATTGCAGATGGACTGCGGACAAATGTCGGTGAACCAAACTTTGCGATTATCAGGCGTTACGTGGACGACATTGTGACTGTGAGCGAGGACGCGATTATCTCTGCCATGCGCACGATTTGGGAGACAATGAAAATCATTGTCGAGCCATCAGCGGCGGTTCCGTACGCGGCCGTGATGGATAACAAAATCGACATCGCAGGGAAACGCGTGGGAATCATCCTCACCGGAGGCAATGTCGATCTCGACGCGCTGCCGTGGAATCTGTAGTGGCAGCCGTGTCGGCTGCGGGATACAGATGACGTTGCAGGCGACACGCCTGCCTCTACAGCGGTGAGGCACGAATTTTTATGCTCATCAGGGAACCATCGGTCGCGCCAAAACCGAAACCTGTACTCGTAAAGGGAGTTTTAATTAGGTATGAGAACGTTAAGTTTAATCACAGCGGCATTCATTCTACTGTTCGGCACCGTTCCTTCTCGCGGGGCGAATCTGGATAAAATCTCGGCTGAGACCGGAGTTCCCGCCGCTACGTTGCAAGCGGAAAGGGCATCAACTGGGCTCGGGTGGGGTGGATTAGAGAAGGCACACTTGCTCGCAAACGCATCCGGCAGGAGCTTTGATGACATCGTCGCATTGCATAAGAGTGGCGAAGGTTGGGGCAAAATTGCCCACGATAACGGCTTGAACCTTGGAAAAGTTGTGAGCAACGCGCGTCGCTCAGGCAAGGCCATGTCGCATACGCAAAACGTCCACAGCCAGAAGATTCATGGCAAGAGTGCTGGCAACATGAGCAAGGGCCACGGCAGTAAGATGAATACCATGCGAGGGGTCAATCATGGTTCGAGCTTTAGATCTGCGCATACGGGATTCCAAGGCATGCATGGGATGGGCGGAATGGGCCATGGCATGGGTGGTATGGGTATGGGTCATGGCGGACATGGCCGATAAAAACTGCTAGACCGAAGAACTGCGTGCCACGAACGGTTACTTAAGAGTGATCTCGCGCATGGTTTTTGTGCCGAGGATTTCACGGATATCGAGCCGCTTCAGAGCGGTGGCGCGGCGCTGCTCTTCGGTGCCCATGACCTTCTCGACAATGGGATCCATCTTGTCCCGCAGATTATCGAGTGCTGCCCAGTTAGGATATTCAACCAGGATTAGAATGTTGAAATCCTGAGGACCGGAAGCCTCGCCGTTCAGGATTTTGTAGTCGAGGATGACCTTTTGCTTTTTCTCCTCGTCATAGACAGGTTTCACAGTGCCGGTAATCTGTTTGAGGTAATCATCGGCCAAACCGGTCTTGGTTTTTATCATCGTCAGAGTCCAAACAGGGCCTTCGTTGTAAGGCGCATTGCTACCTTTTGTATTCGTAGCGTCTGGCTGTGCGGAGCAGGTGAAACAGACAGTCAGCCATGCGGTGGCGGCTGCATAGATCTTAATGGTCGTCATGGGGGCAGATTGCTTCGGACTTGCTAAAGAGGCGAGAAGAATTTCCTAAACATATTTCACCCGCTGGAAATGCGATTAATTGCCTTTTTGAATGAAAACGAAATTCAGTTTTGCGGTGGTAGCAGCAGCCCCTGAGCATGGACCGGAGCCAGCTTCACATCTGCAGTAACTCAACGGTCACCTAGATATCGGTCGTGGCCCAGAATTTCCGGAAAGCGTTTGGCCAGCTCCGATCGATGACACTTTTTCTAGCGGCATCGCCCATGCGTTCTCGCAATCTCGTGTCTGTAGCCAGCGAGCGGATAGCTCGCGTGAAATCATCCACATCGCGTGATCGAGTGATCAAACCGTTCGTTCTGTCTTCCACCAATTCCTTGGGCCCGCCAGAATCGGAAACAATGACCGGCACGCCGCAAGCCTGCGCCTCCAGAATAACATTGCCGAATGTGTCGGTGGTGCTCGGGAACACAAAAATGTCGGCTGATGCATAGGCGGTAGCTAATTCTTTCCCTCTGAGGTAGCCGGTAAAAACTGCCTCTGGCAGCGATTGTGCAAGCGCCTCAGAGTATGGGCCGTGACCAACGACAAAAAGCTGCACGGGCAGGCCCTCATCGCGTAATCGACGGTAGGCATCTGCCAAAACATCGAGATCTTTCTCCCGCGATATTCGGCCAACGTAAAGCAGGCGAACCTGACCGTTAGTGGCGCCAAATTTTTCCCAAAAAGCGGCCTCGCGTCGCGCCGGAGTGAATAGCTCGGTATCGAGACCGCGTGGGAGAAGTTTAAGTTTTGCGGGATCAAAGCCGTGCTTGATCCAGCTTTGTCGATACTCTTCGGAATTAACGAAAACGGTGTCGAGCTGGCCATAAAACCAGTCCATGTACCGCCACGCCATGCTTTCCAGGAAGCTGTCCTCGGTCAGAATCCGGACGTATTGCGGGAAATCCGTATGGTAAATGCCGCTCGTTTGCAGGTTGAGCATTTTGGCCGCGAGAAGCGCAGTCAGCCCGACTGGTCCAGGCGTGCTGATGATAATCTCGGTGAATTTTTCCCGCTGTATGTAATCGAGCATCTGTAGAATCGGCGGGAAACTTAATTTTTGGAGTTCATACTCGGGCAATTCGAATTCGCCGATCGGCGGGAAGTTTTTAATTGGGATCTTATACGTTTGCAGACTGCTGTGCGAAGTTACGACAGTCAGTTCGTTGCCGGCTGCGGCTCCGGCGGCAGTCATCTTGCGAATCGTAGTGGCCACGCCATTGACGTCGTCGAGGGTATCGGTGAACCAGGCGCGTTTGCGATTTTGCAACGCGACCGGAATTTCGCCGGTTAAGTCCCAAAAGATAGCCCGCAGCCATTTCCGGGAAGGCGCCTGACTATGAAATCCGTAGATGTACGGCGTAAGAATCACGAGAATCGGCACAATCGCGCTAAGAGCTTGCATGCTCTCGACCATGTTGCCGCTAGCAATCTGCTGAACGAATTTTTGGAAAAATCGAAACGTGAGCTGCTCGGCCACCATGTTTGCCATGAGAAATGTGCGGCGCTCCGGTTCGTTGACTCCCTCTAATTGCGCGGCCAGTTTTGCTTTAACCTCAGGCCGCGCGAAATAACCTGAAAGTTCTTTCCACAGAGACACGTTTGCAGGCTTGACGAAGTCGAAGATTTTTCCCGACAAAACGCCCTGCACGACGAATTCCATTTTTTCTTTGAGAGTGAATTCAGTCGGGGCGCGGCCTTCCATGAACCGCGAAAACATTTTCTCCAAGAGCGCTGCGCCCGGTCCGAGCTTTTCGTTGAAACGATCCTGGATGAAACAGCCGACCGTATTATAAAAACCGTGGGAAAGGACCAGCGGGGTGCCGCCGTGGCCATGGGCGCTGCACTCGCCGTTGCGGACGCGTTCGAGAAAAGTTTCCGCCGATTCCGCTGCTGGAGTTTCCGTAAAAGCCGAAGCAGAGAACTGCCCGCCGTGATCGTCCGAGCCTCCGACAAGAATCTTCTTCCACGGCTCCGCGTGCGTGGGCGCCAGATTATGGTGATTTGCGAGCGTCTCGATCTTTTCCGGCGTCAATTGCTTGAACAGTGTCTGGGCCAGATCGCTTAGAAGCGCATCGCGCAAACCGTTGATCCCTTCGAAATGCTTGAAAAGAAGAATCAGCAGCTCGAGATGACGCGACTCGAGTTTGCCGTTGACACTATAGAGGGGATGCGCAACCGCGTGTGCGATGTGGGCAGCCTGCAAGTAGCGTTGCAGTTTAAAAATATTATCGCGTATCGCATCAATCTCGCGATGCTGATTCTCTGAAATTCCCCAAACAAGAACGTGCAGCTTGCACGCATCGTTGGGAAAATAGGTGGTGACTTGCTCGCTGATAAAGGTGCGAGGCCGATCAATGATTTGCAGGCAGCCCTCGATGGCATCGTGGTCGGTAATGGTAACGTAGTCCATTCCTCGCTCGAGCAATTTTTCATACAGCTGTTTCGGGTCGGAATAGCTGTCGGGGAAATCGAAACGGCGAAAGAGCCATTCTTCCGAGCGCGCACTGTAGCGCGAATGAATATGAAGATCGCACCTGCTCACAGCTACATCCCCCGTCTCAATCTTTGTTGCGCGATCCAGTCCTGGTAGGTCGTAGCTGTCCGCGACCCCATCGCCCTCTCGATCATACCCGTGACTTGGCGCCAAATCGTCGGGTGCGAGTAATCGGGTGGATGAATGCTAATGCGCAAGAGCGGCCTTCCCTGTAGATATCGAAAGAGAGTGGCGTTGCAGATTCGGCTAATTCCGCGCCGCCAGTCCCTTCGAACACTGTAAACAATCGATCGCGCGGCGAACTCGCTGCCCGCCCGGAGATCGCACACCTTGTGTAACCGCGTGGTGTATTCCATCCCCGCATCGCGCGCGGCGCGCTCAGCTTCCTTGCTGAGCAGCCAGGCTGGAGCCACAAAACCTCGCGGCTTGAGATTATTCGCGCGAAATTCATCTCGCGCGGCTGTAATTCGACGCAACGCTTCATCGTAGTTCAGGTCGTAAAATTCGCCTTCCTGTTGCGTGTAAAATCTCGTGAAGAACTTGTCGTGGAAACTCTCTTTTGCACCGCAAGGGCGCTCATGAAAATACCCGTGAATGACGATTTCATGACCGTCCGCTTCCAAACCCCGTAGCCAGGACACAAATTGTTGATCTCTGGCGAACAGCCCCTGATGGTGATAATCAGGGACGACGAGAAGAGAACAAACGCTCACCCCACGCCGAGCCAGTTCTGAAATGATTGTATTTGCAATCTGCTGAGTGGAGGGAGCGACGTCGTGCAGAGACACGACCATGAAATCCCTTGTGGCAGCGCCGGTTGCGACGAGGGGAAGAAAGTCCGTTGCCGCAATTGTACTCATTCGGGAATTTTCGGCCTCGACACAGCTTTGAACAAGGCAAAAGGTGTCAAGAATGACGAAATCCAAATGATGAATGACGAATTAATGACGAAACCTGAATGACCGGCATCTCAGCAGCTTCGGTCATGCGGGCATTCGAGCTTCGTCATTTGGCGCCCATCTTTACAATTTCGCGAAATTCCGATTCCGCCAACGGCATAACGGACAGACGTGATTGCCTAACTAACGCTATTCCTTTTAGCGGCGGATGGCTTTTGATTTCGCGAAGTGTAACTGGCCGGTGCAGCGGTTTGACCGGAGCAAGATCAACAGTGGGCCAGTCGCCTTCCTTTGCGGTCGAATCTCGATATGCGGTCCGAATTACTTTCGCGATCCCCACAACAGCTTTGTCGTCGCCGCTATGATAGAAAAGGACTTCATCGCCGTTCTGCATTCTACGAAGATTATTTCGCGCAGAGTAATTGCGTACTCCGGTCCAACTGGTTTGGCCTTCCGCGACAAAGTCCAACCACGAATACGAGGATGGTTCCTGTTTCACGAGCCAGAAATTTTTCATCGTTGAAGGTAATCCAGCGATATCGTGGGCGGCAAATTGGCTTGCTGCTGTGAGCGCGCGCATTCGACAATCGTAGATGCTTGTTTCACAATCGACATCATGCGCCGGCTGCCATTCATCACGTTCGAAGGATCAGAGGGTAGCGGAAAATCGACGCAGGTGCAGAGATTGGCCGCGCGACTGGAGCGTTCCGGGGTGCCATATCTGGTCACCCGCGAACCCGGCGGCACGCCGATCGGCGAAACCATTCGTGAACTTCTGCAATTTGCTTCGCACAATTCCGGTATGACCCCGGAAGCGGAGTTGCTTCTCTTTGAGGCGAGTCGCAGCCAGCTCGTGCGGGAGGTCATCAAGCCAGCGCTTGAACGTGGCATGTGCGTGATTACCGATCGTTTCTTTGATTCCACCACTGTTTATCAAGGCGCGGCACGGAAATTAGATCGTGAGACGGTCGAACGTTTGAATATATTTGCGGTCGGCGATTGCATCCCCAACGTTACTTTTGTCCTCGATGTCGATGCGGCCACCGCGAAGTCGCGAATGCACAAACCGCGTCGACCAGACCGGATGGAGCAGGAGCCGGAGGAATTTTACGAGCTCGTTCGCGAAGCGTATCGCGAACTGGCCGCTCGTGAGCCAAAACGCATTGTGTTGGTCAACGGTGCGCGTAACGCGGACGAGATCGAGAACGAGATCTGGGAGACCCTCTGCAGTCGCTTCCCAAATCTAAACACTCGCCACTGACAATGGCGGACGAAACGGCGAAACGGCGAGACGGCGAGAGGGCG
>Ga0193713_1000093_pt1 | contig 25820 bp, 25 predicted proteins | sample H3a2metaG_FD_143054 | JGI IMG/M metagenome (GOLD analysis project Ga0193713, IMG submission 143054) | Soil microbial communities from a riparian zone of the East river system, Colorado, United States - H3a2 | ecosystem: Environmental > Terrestrial > Soil > Riparian zone | place: USA: East River... | reverse complement strand
TATCATGGTGATAGGGGCGATTTGGCGGCGGAGGACCCATGAACTCATGGCAGTGCGCGTGGCTCGCGGGCTTGCTGCTTGCCGCTTCCGCGTGGGCGCAGGATCCGGCGCCCGGATATCCGAGCCGCCCGATCCGCGTTATCGTGCCCTTCCCCGCAGGCGGCGCGGCCGACGCCCTGCCGCGCATCGTAGGCGAGAGGCTCGCGGCGCGCTGGGGGCAGCCCGTCGTCGTGGAAAATCGCGCCGGGGCTTCCGGAAGCATCGGAGCGGAGGCGGTGGCGCGCGCCGACCCCGACGGTTACACGCTGCTCGCGACGCCCCCTGCCCCGCTGGTGATCAATCCCAGCCTGTATGCAAAGCTCCCCTACGATCCGACGCAGTTCGTGCCCGTGACTGTGATGGCGGCGATCCCGAGCGTGCTGCTCGTCAACGCGGCAAAAGTCCCGGCGAACACGCTGCAGGAGTTCGTCGCGCTGGTGCTCGCGAACCCGGACAAGTTCAACTATGCATCGCAGGGGACGACCACCGTTTCATTTCTCACAACCGAGATGTTCAAGACCGCGGCCGGGAGCCTGAGAATCACGCATGTACCCTACAAAGGGACGGCGCCTGGGCTCGCCGCGCTGCTCGCGGGCGAAGTGGAAATGATGTTCGACAATCTCGGGGTGACGGTGCAGCACGTTCGCGCGGGCAGGCTCAAGGCGCTCGCTGTCGGCAGCGAGCGGCGCGTTCCTTCGCTTCCCGAGGTGCCCGCGATGGCGGAGCTCTATCCGGGATTCGTCTCGATCGCGTGGTTCAGCGTTTCGGCTCCGCCGAAAACTCCGGCGGCGATCGCCGACAAGCTTTCCGCCGCTATCGCAGAAATACTGAAGCAGCCCGAGGTCGCCAAGCGTCTCGACGCACTGTCTGCCGAGCCGATCGGGAGCACGCCTGCAGGGATGGCAGCGATCATGAAGGAAGACACCGAGCGCTGGCGCGGCGTGATCCGCGCGGCGGGCGTGAAGCCCGAGTGACCGCTCGCGCCCCCAGGAGAAATCATGTCGCACTTCCCCGCCATGGCACGCTACAACCGCTGGATGAACGAGCGCATTTACGCGCTGAGCGAAAACCTCTCCGACGCCGAGCGCAAGGCCGATCGCGGCGCTTTTTTCCGCTCGATCCACGGCACGCTCAACCACATCCTGCTCGGTGACCGACTGTGGCTTGCGCGCTTTCTTTCGCGTGAGTTCCGCTTCAAGACGCTTGCGGATGAGCTGTACGCGGATTTTGCCGAGCTCACCCGCGAGCGCGCCAGGACCGACGCGGAAATCCTCGACTGGGTCGAGACGCTCGATGAAAAACGGCTCGCCGCGCCACTCAAGTTCCACAGCGTGGTGCGCAACCGCGACCACAGCTTTCCCATGTGGTTCCTCGCGCAGAATTTCTTCAACCACCAGACGCACCACCGCGGGCAGGTCACGACCCTGCTCGTTCAGACGGGCGTCGATCCGGGAGCGACGGACCTGCTCTGGCTTCCTGGGATGGAAGCGGGCGCCTAGCCGCGCCGTTTGACGGCGCTCGCTCCCTTTGCTTTCGGACGCGCCTCGAGCGCGACGCGAACCGCCTCGTCGACATCCTCGAGGAAAACGAATTCGATCTTTTCCCTCGCCTCGGCCGGTACCTCCTCGAGGTCCTTGCGGTTGCGCGCGGGCAGCATCACCCGACGGATACCGGCGCGCATGGCGCCGAGCATCTTTTCCTTGATGCCGCCCACGGGCAGCACGAGGCCGCGCAGACTGATTTCCCCAGTCATGGCGGTATCGGCCCGAACGGCGCGCTCGGCGAAGAGCGATGCGAGCGCGAGAAACATCGCTACGCCGGCACTGGGGCCATCTTTGGGGATCGCGCCCGCGGGCACGTGAACGTGCACGTCCATCCTCTCGAACGCAGCCGGATCGATGCCAAGCGCGGCGGCGCGGGATTTGACCAGCGTGAGCGCAGCCTGGGCGGATTCCTTCATCACGTCGCCGAGCTGGCCGGTGAGTATCAACTTGCCGGCGCCCGGAGTCCGGCTTGCCTCGATGAACAGAATGTCTCCGCCGACCGGCGTCCACGCGAGACCCGTGGCAACCCCCGGCATGCCGGCGCGCAGCGCCACCTCGTTCTCGAATTTCGGCGGCCCGAGAATCTCCGCGAGGTCGCCCTCTTCGATTCTCACCTTCTGCACCGCACCTTCGGCGATGCGCACCGCCGCGCGCCGGCACACCGCGCCGATCAGGCGCTCGAGCGACCGCACGCCCGCTTCCCGCGTGTAATCACGGATGATCGCGGTCAGTGCCGCGTCGGCTATCTCGAACTGCTCGGGCTTGAGTCCGTTCTCCTTGAGCTGGCGCGCGACGAGGTAGCGGCGCGCAATCTCGAGCTTTTCCTCCTGCGTATAGCCCGGCAGCTGGATGATCTCCATGCGGTCGCGCAGCGGTCCCGGGATGGTGTCGAGCACATTCGCCGTGGTGATGAAAAGCACCCGCGAAAGGTCGTAGGGCACGCCGAGATAGTTGTCGCGGAACGTGTTGTTCTGAGCCGGATCGAGAACTTCGAGCAGCGCCGAGGACGGATCGCCGTGAAAGCCCGCGCCGAGCTTGTCGACCTCGTCGAGCATCATGACGCAGTTGCGCGTGCCCGCCTTCTTTATCGCCTGGACGATGTTGCCGGGCAGCGCGCCGATGTAGGTGCGCCGGTGGCCGCGTATCTCGGCCTCGTCGTGCACGCCGCCGAGCGACACACGCACGAACTTCCGGCCGAGCGCTTTCGCGACGCTCTGGCCGAGCGAAGTCTTTCCGACTCCGGGCGGGCCGACGAAGCACAGGATCGGCCCGTGACCCTCGGGATTGAGCTTGCGCACAGCGAGGTACTCGACGATGCGCTTCTTGACCGGTTCGAGGCCGAAATGATCCGCGTCGAGAATGCGCCGCGCTTCCGCCATGTCGATCGCGTCGGGCCCGGGGGTCTTCCACGGGAGCTCGATCAGCCAGTCGAGATAGGTGCGCACCATGGAGGACTCGCCCATGGCGTCGGACATGCGCTCGAGGCGCTTCAGCTCCTTGAGCGCCTGTTTCTCCACCTCTTCGGGCATTCCCGCCTCGGCAATTGCTTTACCGAGCTCCTCGATCTCCACCGCATGGCCGTCTTCGCCTTCGCCGAGTTCCTTCTGGATCGACTTCATCTGCTCGCGCAGGAAATACTTGCGCTGGGTCTCGTCCATGCTCGTCTTGGTGCGCTCGTCGATCTCGCGGGAAAGCTTCAGCACCTGCAGCCGGTGCGCGAGCTTGTCGAGCACCGCGTCAAGGCGCTTTTGCAGGTCCACTGTCTCGAGCAACACCTGCTTTTCCGAAACCTCGATGTCCATGAAGCCCGCAACCAGGTCGGCGAGCGCACCGGCAGACGACATGCCCTGGATACCGGCGACCAGCTCCTGCGGCGCCTGAGGCAGGAGTTCCAGGACTTCGAGCGCCCGCTGCTTCAACTGCACGAAGCGTGCCTCGATGTCATTGCCTGCGGCTTCGGGTTCTTCGATCCGCCCCACGCGCGCGACCAGGAAGGGGTAGCCCTCGAGGTACTCGACGACGCGGAAGCGCTGCTGCCCCTGGCAGATGACGTGGTGCGTGCCGTCGGGCGTGGTGACGTAGCGCAGGATATTCGCGAGCGTTCCGACCAGGCACAGCTCATCCGGCCCGGGCCGCTCGGTCTCGGGGTTTCGCTGCAATAAGATGCCGATCGGACGTTTGGTCTTCGCAGCAAGCTGCGCGGCGGCAATCGAGCCCTCGCGCCCAAGGACGATGGGCAGGATCATGCCGGGAAAGAGCACCATCCCCCGCACGGGCAGGATGATGAGCGTGTCGTCGGGAAGCGCATACGTCCCTTCGGGCGACGACCGCGGCGTGGCGGCGTTCGCTTTTTCGCCCGCGGGCTCCTGATTGCTGTCGAGTTCCAGGTTCATGCCGTTCACCCTAGTCTGCGCAAAGCGAGCGTCAAGCAGCCGTTCTCCAGGCGCCTGTCAACGAGGTGGTACTGGCCGGCGGGCAGCTCGATGCGTCGCTCGAAGCGGCCATAGGGAATTTCCAGCCGGTAAATAATGGCGCGTTGATACGCCACGGGAAACGCGCGCTCGCCGCGAACGACGACGGTCCCGGATTCCAGAAAGACCTCCAGTTCGTCCGCCCCCACGCCGGGAAGCGCGACGCAGAGCGTGAGCCCGTCGCCCGTTTCGTAGAGGTCTACGGAGGGCTCCCAGCACGGCGCTTCAGCCGCGCCGAGCTGGGAAACCTGGCGCTGGAGCTTCTCCGCTCCCCGGAGCAGTTCCAGCGCCTCGGCCCACACCCATGACCTTGGATCGCGATATGTCATGCAAAATCCTTTGGATAGCTAGCCCGGAGACATGCCCCCGGCAGCTTGAGCTCATCACATGGGGGCTCGGCGGGAGAAGTGCAATCCCGTGTCCCCGGGGAGATTCAAGGCCGCCTGCTACTTATAGAAGACATGCCCCCGGCAGCTTGAGCTCATCACATGGGGGCTCGGCGGGAGAAGTGCAATCCCGTGTCCCCGGGGAGATTCAAGGCCGCCTGCTACTTATAGAAGACATGCCCGCCTATCCGGGCAAGCGGCTGCTTGCGTTTCGCCCAATCGGGTTTGATGTGCGTGGCATGAAAGAACAAGGCACCCTCCAGGACCGGCGCCTCACGCCCATAGTAGACAGCTTCGGCCACTTCCCAGGCCCGCTGCCACTCATCGCCCGAGGGGATCGGCACTGAATCGAACTCCGTCCACGAAAAGGCGCCCACATAGCGCTTGCGCAGCGGATCCCAGTTCTGCTGATAGACCACTCCGCAGACAGTATCGGAGTATCGGCCCGAGGCCTTGCGGTTCATAGTGACTTCCGCCACCGCGTATTGACCGGCCGCGGGTTCGCCGCGTGCCTCGAAATACACGTTCCGCGCAAGGCAGGCCAGATTGCGCCTGTCGTCCCGGTACGCATAGACTGCCTGCAGCGCGAAGACGAAGATCGTGGCGATCAGGCCGAGAACCAAAGCAAATACCCAGGGCTCCTTGTCCGCCGCGTACCAGGACACGCGCACCTCGTACCACCAGCGCGACACCGCCCAGCTGAAGCGGGAAGGGAGCCCGGCGTAGAAAGTTCTTGAGACCATATCGTCCAGGGCGATAACCGAGGCGCACCTTTTCGGGGTTTGCGGGGCCCGCCATTCGATCGAATAGTCGTCAGTTTGCACCTTTTCAAGGTCGCAAGCCCGCGAACCCGGGGGGATTTCGATTCTCTCGTGTGAATTAGTTAATAAGCAGTACTATGACTTTGGCATAGTCTTTAGCGTGCAGCACCTGGGTGTACAAAAGAAGAGGGGGGAGGTCATGAGAATGAACACCACGCTGGTGATCAATTCGAAGGGTGGATCCGGAAAGACCACCATCACGACCAACCTTGCCAGCTACTTCGCGACCCGGGACATCCCGACCACCGTCATGGACTACGACCCGCAGGGGTCGAGCCTGCATTGGCTGCGGGTCCGCGCCCGGCCCGGGGCGAGAATTTACGGGGCCAATGCCGCACCTCAGAAAGGCGGCCGCATACGCAGCGTCGAGATGCACGTGCCCGCGGACACGCAGCAGCTCATAATCGACGCACCCGCGGGCACATCGGGTCTGCTGTTGCAGGAGATGCTGAGCAGGACCGACTGCATCATCATCCCGGTTGCGCCGTCGGCGATCGACATCCACGCTACGGCGAATTTCGTGAGGGATCTCCTCCTCGTCGGGAGGATCCGCACGCGCAACATCCAGCTGGCGGTGGTGGCGAACCGGGTCCGCAGTTCGATGCCGGTGTATCAGCCGCTGGAGCGGTTTCTCAGTTCGCTCGGTTTGCCGTTCCTGACGCGGATCAGCGACTCAGACGCGTACGTCAAAGCCGCAGAGGCGGGAATCGGGGTTTTCGAAATGGCCCCCTCGGCGGCGGCCGCGGAATGCGCGGAATTCATCCCGATCGTCGAATGGATGGGCAGGCAGCGGAATCTCGGGGCGTCCGGGGATGGAAAGGTCGTCGATCTCGCTCAGAGGCGCTGGATGGAAAGGAACCGTACGTTCTCGTCAATCGGCTCCGGAACCTGAGCCCTTAGTCCTGAGCGCGGACTCCCCCGAGATTTTCTGGCGTATCCGCCTCGTTTCTTAGGCAGTATCGCCCGCGTAGAACGTTCCCCGCGCTTTCTCCACACCTGCCTGATTGAATTCGCACGGCAGCAGAAAGAAGCTGCTGCGAACTTCGCGTAACCGTCCGCCCTCGCACGCGACTTCGAGCCGCCCGGGTCTTTCAGTTCATCGGTCGATGTTCAAGACTGAGGTACCAAGGCCGAAAATCGCACGTGCCAAAAAGGAACCCAATTTCGCTTGCCAGCTTCATGATGGACCCACACTATACCAACGCCTTCAACAATGAAAACGATATAAAACATGAAGTTATTCACCGGATTGAAGCAGATCAGGGAGTTTGAAAGGCGGCAGCTCCCTTTCCTCAGGACCGTCGTCGATTTCCGGCTGCTCCTCCTCTTCGGATATGCGGAAGAGGAGGAGCAGCCGCTGACGCTGAAACAGCTCTTTCTGCTGAATCTCAGTTCGCGCACGACGGTACGCCGCAAATTAGCCAGGCTCATCGAGCAAGGAATCGTAGCGCGGCGCAAACATGCGAATGATCAACGCGCCAGCCTCCTGACCATTTCCGCGTCCACTGTCAAAGTGCTGGCCAAGTATTGCGGCACGGTTACATCCATTTCGGCGTGTCATTTCAAATAGGCCTGCAGAAAACCGGCAACAAGTCCATGACTCAAGGGGACAGCCGCCATGTCTTCACCGCATACCCAGACGCAAAACCATCTTCTCGCTGCCCTACCCGCGGAGGATTTCGCGCGCCTGCAGGTCGATCTGGAACTCACCCCGATGCCGCTCGGAATGGTGGTATACGAATCCGGCGGTCACATGAGCCACGTGTATTTTCCGACCACCAGCATCGTCTCGTTGCTCTACGTTATGGCAAGCGGTGCATCCGCAGAAATCGCGGTCACCGGGAACGAGGGCCTGGTCGGCATCTCCTTGTTCATGGGTGGGGAAAGCACGCCCAGCCGTGCGGTGGTGCAAAGCGGAGGCAACGGCTACCGGCTCAAGGCTGATTCCCTGAAAAGGGAATTCGAGACGGGTGGTCACCTGCAGCATTTGGCGCTGCGTTACACGCAGGCCCTAGCCACGCAAATGGCGCAGACTGCGGTGTGCAATAGGCACCACTCGGTGGATCAGCAACTATGCCGCTGGCTCCTGTTGAGCCTAGATCGCCTGGAAAGCAACGAACTGGTCATGACGCAGGAACTGATTGCGAACATGCTGGGCGTTCGACGGGAGGGCGTGACCGAGGCTGCCGGCAGGTTGCAGAGAGACGGAGTGATTCGTTACAGCCGCGGCCACATAAGCGTGCTAAATCGCCCCAGGCTGGAAGCGCGCGTATGCGAATGCTACGCGGTCGTAAAAACGGAATACGACCGCTTGCTGCCGTATAAACTCTCCCTCTGACCGTGCTTGCTCTTTGATAAGAAGTTCAAATCGGAATCGCAAGCAGCGTATCGATCGCCCTGCTGTCGAGCACGACAACCCTCTCCTCGAACAGCGCCCGCCCGTCCCCGCCGCTCAACCGAACGCGGTCCAGGTACCGCCCGCTCGCAAAAAGCATCGACTCTCCCGTATACATGATGCGCACGACCTGGAAGTTCGACGTCGCGCGCGCGGTGTGCACGTCGATCCGCTCGACGACCGTCGAGGACACCGTATGCCGGTAGCGCTGCGCCTCGTAGATATTGGCATGGCGCAGCGCCGAGACGCGGTCGGCGAGCATCGCGCGCGAGTCGGCGTAGATGATGGGCAGCGGCAGGCCGCGCCCGAAGTTCTCCGCGGTGGTGATGCGGTAGCGGCCCTTCTCGGTGAAGAAGCCCGGCCAGTCCTCCAGACGATCGTCGTCGATCGCGTGCACATACCGCGCCAGGAGGTTTTCGACGGTGAGTTGGAGTTCGACGTCCACGTCTGGATCCCCGCTTGTGCGGGAATGACGAGCGCTCAGAGGCCCATGTGCTTGCGGTACTGCTGCCACAGCCCGCGCACGGAGGTCTCGGTGACGCGCGATTCGTTCGACTCGACGCCGCGCCCGCCCATTTCGACGACCGACGCCCGCGACGAAGCGCCCTGCACGCCGCGCTGCACGAACCCCGTCGCCGCGCCGTCCTCGAGAGAGATGTAGCCCGCCGGGCCGACGAGGTTCGACTGCTTCATGCGCAGCTCGTCCATCGCCGCATCGTCGGACGCATACCCGAAGCAGGTCCACACCAGCTCGGTGCGGCCCACGCCCTTCGGCAGCACCTGGCGCACGGCGAGGCTGTTCATGATCTGCTGCAGCACGAATCCCGGGAACACGGTGAGGATCTGCAGCGTGACGCCGTCGCCGATCTCGTCGACCGATTCGAGCATCTGCGGCGCCTGCAGCGCGTAGCCGCCGCTCGCCGAGCGCATGCCGGCGCGCTCGTACTCGTCGCCGGACTGGTCCGACTTCATCATGGTGAAGCTGGCATGGCTGCCGCCTTCGCCTCCTACGACGACTCCGCCCTTCTGCTCGAGGCGGTTGAGGCGGAAGGTGGAAAAGAAGAGATGCAGCAGGCTCGCGTGGTAGGTGTCCTTGACGTTCTCGAAGTAGAGCTTCCAGTTGCTCTGCAGCACCTGGGTATAGCCGCCGAGAATCTTCACCGGCTCCTTCATCACGCGGCGAATCCTCGCCGCGACCTCGGGGCCGATGTACCGCTCGATCGGCGGGGTCTTGTCCGAGAGCGTCGCGAACATCAGGCCGCAGAAGATCTCGACACGGAATTTTCGCGGCGCCTGGCTTTCGGGCTCGGCGTCGGCTAGCATGCCACCCTTGCCCTGAACGCCGCGGCGGAACGCCACCGCGGTGAGATTGCCGCGCAGGTCGTAGGTCCAGTTGTGGTAGACGCAGGCGATCTCTTTCGCGCTGCCGCGGTCCGCGAGGCACAGGAGCGCGCCACGGTGCGCGCAGCGGTTCTCGAAGCAGCGGATCGCTCCGGTCTCGTCCCGCGTCACCACCACCGGCATCTCGCCGGCGAAAGTGGTCTTGAAGTCGCCCTCCTCCGGCAGCTCGGCCTCGAGGCCGAGGAAATTCCAGGCGTCGCCACGGTAGATGCGCTCCTGCTCCCGGACGTAGATGTCCTCGTCCTGGTAAATCCAGTAGGGGACGCGGGCGAGGCCTTCGGCTGGCCAGGCGCGGGATTCGTGGGCCGCGGGCACGGGAGTGTTTTTCTCAGAAGATTCGTTCAGGGCGATTCTAGCACCGGTAAAATGCCCCAAGACCGAGGAGATTGCCGATGAGACCCATGATCGCCCGGCTGCTCGCCGTCACATGGTTGTGCGGGTTTCCGCTCGTGGCGCACGCGCAGGCGCAGGCCTACCCGAACAAGCCGATCCGGATCGTGGCGCCGTTTCCCGCGGGCGGCAGCGCCGATGTCATCCCGCGCATCGTCGGCGAGAAGTTGTCGCTCAAGTGGGGCCAGCCGGTCATCGTGGAGAATCGCGCCGGCGCCGCCGGCAACATCGGCGCGGAGTACGTCTTCAGGGCCGAGCCCGACGGCTACACGCTGCTTTCTTCGCCGCCGCCTCCTCTCATCATCAATCCCCACCTGTATCGGAATCTTCCCTTCGACCCGGCGCAGTTCGTACCGGTGGGCATCATGGTAGCGATCCCCAACGTGGTGCTCGTGCATCCCAAAGTGCCGGCGAACAGCGTGCAAGAGCTGATCGCCTACGCCAGGGCGAACCCGGACAAGCTCAACTACGCCTCGCAGGGCAGCGGCACGACATCGCACCTCACCGGCGAGATGTTCAAGTCGATGGCGGGCGTGCGCCTCACCCACATCCCTTACAAAGGCAGCGCGCCCGCGCTCACCGACCTGCTCGCCGGGCAGGTGGAAATGATGTTCGACAACCTCGGCGTGTCGCGGCAGCATGTGGTAAGCGGCAAATTGAAGCTCCTCGCGGTGTGCAGCGAAAAGCGCGTCGCGTCGCTTCCCGACGTGCCGGCGCTGGCGGAGATTCTTCCGGGATTCGAGGCGGTCGCCTGGTTCGGCATCGTCGCGCCGCCGAAGACCCCGATGCCGATCGCCGAGAAGGTCTCTGCCGCGGTCGCCGAGGTGCTGAAGCTGCCCGACGTGCAGAAGCGCCTTGCCGATCTCTCCGCCGAGCCGATCGGCAACACGCCGGCGCAGATGGCCGCGTTCATGAAGAAAGACGCCGAGCGCTGGCGCGAGGTGATTCGCTCGGCCGGGGTCAAAGCAGACTAGATGAGCCTTCCCCGCATCGCCATCGCCACCGGCGACCCGGCGGGAATCGGCCCGGAGATCGCGCTCAAAGCGGCGCTCGACCCGCGGGTGAGAAGAATCTGCCGGCCGTTGCTCTTCGGCGACCGCGGCGCGCTCGAAGCGCATGCTGCCGCCTGCGGCCTCAGTCCCGACATCCGTGCGGTGGCGCGCGCCGCCGAGGCAAATTGGGGCGACGGCGCAGTGACCCTGGTCGGGCGAAAGCAGTTCAAGCCGGGCGAGCTGCACATCGGCGCGATCGCCGCACCGCACGGCGAGGCGGCGCTCGATTCGGCGAAAGCCGCGATCGACGCGGCTCTTTCCGGCGACGTGGACGCGGTGGTTGCCGCACCGCAGACCGAAAGCTCGATCAAGCTCGCCGGCATCGAGTTCGACGGCTATCCCACGTTCGTGGCGCGCTGCACCGGCGTGCCGCCCGAGGACGTGTTCCTCATGCTCTGCTTCGATCGTGACGGGACCGAAATGCGCATCGCGCACGCGACGCTGCACGCGAGCCTGCGCCGCGCGATCAAGCTCGTCACGCGCGACCGCGTCCTGCACGCGATCCGCTCTGCGGATTCCGCCCTGCGACGCATGGGGATCACCTCCCCTCGCATCGCCGTGTCGGGACTCAATCCTCATGCGGGAGAGGGCGGGCTTTTCGGCGACGAGGAGCAGGCGATCATCGGCCCGGCGATCGCCGACGCGAAGAAGAACGACGTCGCCGCCGAGGGCCCGTTCGGCGCCGATACCATGTTCCTGAAGAAAGGCTACGACGCTTTCGTCGTGATGATCCACGACCAGGGGCACATCGTGGCGAAAACCCACGCCTTTGCCGGCACCGCCGCCCTGACCATCGGCACGCCGGTGCTCTTTTCTTCCGTCGCGCACGGCAGCGCGCTCGACATCGCCGGGAAGAACCGGGCCGATCCGGGCGCGCTCATCTCCGCGATCGAGCGGCTCGCGGGCGTCCCGCGGGCCGGCTAGGCTCGGGCGGAACTGTGCAAGAATGCGTCCCGGCCGAGCCGGAAAGAGGAGGACGGTGGAAAAGGTGACGATTCCCGTGCTTCAGAAAATGAAGCGCGACGGACGCAGGATCGTCGGCGTGGTCGCCTGGGACTACCAGATCGCGCAGATCGCCGACCGCGCCGGCGTGGATCTCGTATCGGTAGGTGACTCCGTCGGCGTGAACCTCTGGGGGCACATGACGGACACGGAAGTGACCGTGGACGAAATGCTGATCTGCTGCAAAGCCGTGCGGCGCGGCGCGAAGCGCGCCCTCGTCAGCTGCGATGTTCCCGATGCACCGGTGCAAGCAGGAACCGAGGCCGTGGTCAGTGCCGCCGTGCGCCTCGCAAAAGAGGGAGGGGCGGACATGGTGAAAGTCCTGGGCGATCCCGGCGTGGTGAAGGCAATCGCTCGCGCCGGCGTCCCGGTCTTTGCCGAATTCCACGGCGAGAAACTTCCGGTCGACAAGCTGGTGGAGGAAGCAAAGCGATTGGAGGATGCCGGCGCTTCGTTACTGGACTTCAGACACTCGGGTCCCGTGGCCGGTCCCGCCGTCGTACGCGCGGTTTCCATTCCGGTGATCGGAGGCCTGGGTGGAGGACCGTGGCTCGATGGACGCGTGCGCCTGGCGCATACCGCCATCGGCTATGCGGCAAAGTGGATAGACGCGAAGACCGAGACCTACGGCAATGCGGCGAAGCTGAGCTTCGATGCTTTCCGCGCCCTGATCGATGACGTGCGTTCAGGCCGGCAGATCAAAGGCGGATGACATGCCTATCGCCACGATCGACGGCATCAAGACGAACTACGAGGTGATCGGCAACGGACCGGCCTTGCTCATGTACGCGCCCGCAGGGTTCGACGCGACCTTGGACAAATGGAAGACTCAGGGCGTGTATGCCCGCATAAAACTCCTCGAGCACTTGCCGAAAAAATACACCTGCATCATTTTCGACCGCCGCGAGACCGGCCAATCGGGCGGGCGGGTCGAGCCCATCACGTTGGAGCACCTGAACATCGGGCGCGCCCACCTCATGGGCGGCTGCATGGGCTGCTGCCCCGTCGTCGCCTTCGGCGTCGCGTATCCGGATGCCGTGCTGAGCATGATTCTCTATTGGCCCGTCGGCGGCGCCAAGTACCGCATCAGCACTCATAAGCGCTTTGCGGATCACCTCGCGTACGTGGAGCAGCATGGCCTCGCGGGCGTGATCTCGCTCGTCATGCAGGAAGGCAAGCCCTTCAATGCCGAACCGAGAGGCGGGCCCTGGGCTTCGGTCATCAAGAGCGACCGGGCCTTCGCCGACGCCTATGCGAAGCTGGACGTGCAGAAATACAGACAGACCGTGGCCGGCATGTGCCGCACGCTCTTCGACCGGGATACTTCTCCAGGGGCGGAGCCCGAGGACATTTTGCGCCTGGAAATCCCCGCGCTCGTCATTCCCGGACACGACGCGTCGCACGCCACGTCCGCCGCGAGATATCTGGAGGAATGCCTGCCCCGGGCGGAATACTGGGACGTCCCCGTCGCCGGGCAGACGGAGGAAACGGCTCCAGCGCGCGTGCTGGACTTCCTCCAAAAAGAGGCTGCCGGGACGGGGTGAACGGCGCGGGCTAAAGCGACCTGATCTGCACCTTGCGCCACTTGATGGCGCCGCCGGGGGCGTCTTTGGGACCGTTGCCGAACTGAAGTGCGACGTTCCCCTGGGGCAACTTGCTGTCCTGCACATTGACGGTCTGGGTACCGTTCAGCACGACCGTCAACTGGGAGCCCCTGGCCGTGATCTCGTAGGTGTTCCACTTGCCGCCGGCCTTGGGCATGGGCGAAACCTTGGCCACATCGACGATCGCCCCGGTGCCGTAAGACGGATCGGGACGCTGGTCGTAGATGTTCACTTCATAACAGTTGGCCGCCCCCACCTTGTTGGGATCGGCACAGCGGATGAAGATACCGCTGTTCGTGGTGTGATCCGCCCAGAACTCGGCCCTGATCCGAAAATCCTTGTAGGAATTCTTCGAGACGAGAAAACCGCCCTTGCCCATGTCGGCCACGATGGCGCCGCCCTCCGCTCTCCAGTTGGCGTCGCCGATGCGGTTGAAGTTGTCCATGCCGGCGGTTCCGTCGACGAGCGTGGTCCAGCCCGCGTCGGACCACGGCATGTATGAGCAGCCGAAAACGCCCAACCCGACCAGCAGCCCCATGGTAATCACAGCCAAGCGCTTCATGGTGATCTCCTCTTTGAGTTGACGACGATTGTTTCCTCTTACTGCCACGCGCGATTGTCGACGGTATTCTCGTAGGTGGCCCCGGGCACCGTCATGTTCCACTTGACCGTCCAGTTGTAGGTGTCCTCCCAGCGCTCCTCCGTGTACGGCTGCGGCGCGGCGTGAAGCAGGCGCCAGGTCTGGAACTCCTCGGGCTTGAGCAAGCCGCCGGTCTCGCGGATGAAATAGTGTACGAAGGGCGTCGGGTCTTTTTCGATGAGCTCGACCGCCCGCGCCTGTGCGCTGAACATCTTCTTGAGCGTCGCGCCGTCGAGGTCGTCCCCGGCAGCTTCGCTGCGCGTCGAGTGCGATTCGATCAGGATGCGCAGACCCCACTTCTGCGCCACGCTGATCCACGGCTCCATGACGCTCGCCGCCGCGACCTTGCCGTCGCGCACCGCTTCGAGGCGCTTGAGCATCGAACCGGCGTGGGTCCTCTTGATGTGCTCCTGCGCGAGGAAGCCTTCCATCATTTTCAGGGTGGTGAAGTCCGAGCCGTTGTTCGGCGTCACCGCGATCGGCTGGTCCTTGAGCATCTCGGGCTCGTAGTACTTCGAGCCGGGCGCGACGACGATGGCGAACTTCGACATGGAGGCCCCCAGCGCCACGATCTTGCGCCCGCGCAGCCCCTGGGTGTTGGCTTCGACCGCGCGCTTCATGATCCCCCACTCGCACATGCGGTACTGGTCGATGCCACCTTCGTTGTAGACCGAGTCGAGCGGGCGGTCGAAAACGGAATCGAACTTGACGAAGTGGGAGGTCGTGACCTGCGCCATGCCCGGCGTGGTCACGAACTCGAGGTCCAGTCCCTCGTCCTTGAAGAAGCCCTTGTCGCGGGCCACCAGCACGGGCAGGTCGTGCACCGCGTTCATGGTCGCTACCTGAGGCTTCGTCCTTTCCTTGACAGTCATGGTGCTTTTCTCCTCTCGTCCGTGGGTGTCGCCCGGCGCTCCCCGAATGGCAGCGGGCCGCTGGCGATCATCCCTCTACATCCGCCCGGCTGTCAACGGCGGAGCGGTTCAGCAGCAATCCCAGCCGGCTCCCTCCTGCACCGCGAGCGCATCCTGAAGCCAGGCGAAGGGAAGATCGTCGACGACAACCTCCGCCACCGGCTTGAAAAGCTTGAACTGGTAGCGTTGTTCCGCAATCCAGAACGCCACTACGGTCTCCAGCGGCGGGCAGCCCGGAAGCGGGCAGGCGATTTCCGAAACGAAGACCATGGCCTCTTTCGGGAGCCTGAAGCGTTCGCGCGTCCATTCCGCCAGCCGGTCGATGACCTGGAGGCGTTCGGGGCCTTTCCTGACGGAAGCAAACATTGCTTCAGCCTATCAGAATCCGCCCGCGACAAGAGCGGCCCGGAAAGTGCGCGCGTTGCATGAGAAAATGCGCCAATGGCGCATCCCGATCGCTTCCTGCTCGCCGGAGTCATGGGCTGGCCCGTCATGCATTCCCGCTCGCCGATGCTGCACAACTACTGGTTCAGGCAGCACGATCTGGCCGGGACCTACGTACCGCTCGCGATCCGGCCCGAGAGCCTCGCCGCGGCCTTGCGCGCGCTTCACCCCTTGGGATTCGCCGGCTGCAACCTGACGATCCCGCACAAGCAGCAGGCGCTGACAATCGTCGACGACGTCGACGCGCTGGCGAGGGCCATCGGCGCGATCAGCTGCGTGGTCGTCGGGCCCGGCGGGTCGCTCTCAGGCACCAACAACGATTGCTACGGCTTCATCCACAATATCAGGCAGGAGCAGCCCGGCTGGCGGGCGGATGCCGGGCCCATCGTGGTGATCGGCGCGGGCGGCGGCTCGCGCGCAGTATGCTACGGCCTCGCTCAGGAGGGCGCGAGGGAAATCCGCCTCCTCAACCGCACGTTTGCGCGCGCCAAGGGCCTCGCGGAGGAGTTCGGCGGCCCCATCAGGGCCCTGCCCTGGGAGCAGCGCCACGACGCCCTGGACGGCGCGGCGATGGTCGTCAACACCACCAGCTGCGGCATGGTCGGCCAGCCCGTGCTCGACATCGGGTTGGACAAGCTGCCCAGGAGCGCGCTCGCCGCCGACATCATCTACATCCCCCTCGAGACGCCGTTTCTCGCAGCGGCACGCAAGCGCGGCAACCGGACCGTCAACGGCCTGGGCATGCTTCTCAATCAGGGCCGGCCGGCGTGGAAGGCGTGGTTCGGCATCGAGCCCGAGGTAACGGCGGAGCTGAGGGCGATGGTCGAGCGGACCCTATGAGCGCGCGAAGGGTTCCGCCTACGCTCTGACCGCCTGCTCCAGCAGCCATTTGCGAAACGCGGCGACGGCCGGGCGCTCGGCAATGACCTCCGGGCACACGAGGTAATACGCCGATTGCGGTTTCAGTTCCACCTTGAAGGGCGCGTACAACCTTCCGGACTCGATGTCGTCGTCGACCAGGGGTCTCAGGGCGAGCGCAACGCCCAGCTTCTGCGACGCCGCCTCGAGGGACAGGATGTTCGAGGAAAAATGCGGCCCGCGGCTGCCGTCGACGCGGTCGGCGACGCCCGCGGCCTCTAGCCACTTCTGCCAGGCGTTGCCGTGGGCCACGAGGTCCATGGCGTCGTCGTGCAGGAGCACGTGGCGCGCCAGGTCGGCCGGCTGCTCGAGCGGCGGGTCGCCGCGCACCAGCTCGGGGCTCGCCACCACGATGGTCGCAACGTCGAACAGGTGATCGGCGCGATAGCCGGGATAAGTGCCGCCGCCCAGATGGATCTCGACGCCGGACATGTCGTCCCTCAAGTCGAGATTTCCGACGAGAGCAGCGGAGTCGAGCGCGCCGGCGTCGACCATCTTGCTCGAGCCGAAGACGCGCAACTCGATGCGCGGCTCGCGCTTCGCGAAATCGGCCAGGCGCGGCTGCCGAAGCTGCGCGGTGAACACCGGCGGCGCCGTGATCAGCAGCTCCGTCTCCTGGGCGCGCTCGCGGATCATCTCCACCGCGGCGGCGAGCGACTCGAAGCCCTCGCGCAGCTTCGGCAGGCAGGAGCGCGCGGCTTCCGTAAGCTGCACGCCGCGCCCCGCGCGGCGGAACAGCTCGACGCCGAGATACTCCTCGAGGCTTTTGATCTGATGGCTGACGGCCGCCTGCGTGATCGACAGCTCGTTCGCCGCCTCCTTGAACGAGAGGTGGCGCGCGGCGGCCTCGAATACGCGCAGCGCGTTCAGCGGGGGCAGGCGGTAAATCATGCGGGGTAATCGGCCATCGATGGGATAAGTTTTTCTTATGCGACAGATGAGAATTCATCGTTTGTTCTTCGGCTCTCCAGGGACTACCTTCAATGCGTGATAAAAGCAAACATGAAACCCGGAACCGAATTGACCGTGGCCGAATTGTACGCGCTGGAGCGCGCCGCGCGCTCGGCGCAGGCGCGGGAGCTCGCGCGGCTGATCCGTGCGGGTATGGGCGCACTCGTCCGGTTTACCAGGCGCGCCGTATCGGTGCCGGACAACAGAAAGGAAACCAGTCATGCGTAGAACCTTGAGCACACCGTTCTGGCGGGCGGCTTACCAGTCGCTGCCGGGCGACGTGCGCCACCGCTACCTCGCGTATATCGAGCGCGCGGAGCGCTCGGAACTCGTGCTCGATGCGGTGATCGACGCCCTGTCGCGAGCCAAAAGCGCTCTGGCGAGGCTGTTCAATTCGCCCGCCAAGCCACGCTCGGCGCACTGACCGCTTGCTTCGCCGTCCGTGCGACCTGGCCCCTCCTCCTCCTTGGGTCAGCAGCGCGGGCGGCGAGCATCTCGCGAAGAGACAGACCGCAGGGTCTGTCTCTATTTTTTTGTCTGGGCTCCCGCCAGGATCGGGATCTGCGATATCCGCTGCTGAGGATCCCTGACGACGGCGCGCAACAGCTGCTCGAAATTCGACGACAGTCTCTCCACGGTCTTTGGATAGAACAAATCCGCGCAGTACTCGAACCGCCCCAGGTAAGCCCCAGCCTCCTCGTAGAGATGAAGACTCAAATCGAACTGGGCGATCTTCGGATCGAAATGAAAGTTGCTGATTTTCAGGTCTCCAATCTTCGGGACGGTAGCGGACAACACCTGCAGCATGACCTGAAAGATCGGGTTCCGGCTCGGATCCCATTCAAACGCTATGTGTTTCAGCATCGCTTCGAACGGCAGGTCGCTGTTGGAAAAAGCATCGAGCGTCGTGTCGCGGCTCCGTCGCAGCAATTCGATGAAGGCAGGATCGCCCGAAAGCCGGCACCGCAAGGCAGCCATGTTGAGAAAATTCCCGATCAACGGCTCGATCTCGCCAGGGGTTCTCGCGGCGACAGGCGTACCGACAACAATTTCTTCCGCACCTGAATACCGCTGAAGCAGTACTTGAAAGGTGGCCAGCATGGTCATGAAAAACGTGCATCCTTCGCGCGCGCCCAGGGACTTCAACTCCTGCGCCAGCGCCGCGGGGATGCGAAAAAACACATTCGATCCTTTGAAGGACTGGAGGGCCGGTCTGGGCAAGTCGCCGGGCAACTCCAGGACCGGAAGCCTGCCGCCCAACTGCTCCCGCCAGAACTCGATCTGCTTGGCATAGGCGGCTTCATTGGCCAGGGTGCGCCGCTGCCACAGGGCAAAGTCGGCATACTGGACGGCCAGCTCGGGTGGATGCGGATCACCACCCCCGGTGAACACCTGATAAAAGGCGTCCAACTCGTCCAACAGCAGTCCGATGGACAACCCATCCGCCACGATGTGATGCAGGTTGATGATCAGGACGTGCTCGGCATCACCGAGCTTGAACATGGAGACCCGAATCAGCGGAAGGCGAGACAGGTCGAACAATGCGACGGATTCCTCCGAGGCCAGGGCTTGCAGTCTGTTTTCGCGTTCCTCGCCGGTCAGGTGATCCAGTTTCGTGACCTTGATCTTGATTTTGAACTCGGGATGGATTAGCTGCAGGGGCTCCTCGTCCCTGAAGGCGAATGTGGTTCTCAGTCCCTCATGACGCTTGATGACGGCATTGAAACTGTCTTCCAAAGCCTTCGAATTCAACTGACCCGTCAGACGATATCCGACCGGCAGATTGTAGGCCGGGTTCCCCGGTGTCATCTGATCGATCACCCACATCTGGAGCTGGGCAAACGACACCGGGGCCGAGTCATGTTCCGGGCGTTTGGGTATGACGCGCTCTTTGACGTGCTGCCCGGCACCTTTCAGGCGCTGTTCAAGCAGCGCCTTCCTCTCGGCGGAAAGTGTGGATCGTTCTTCCATGGCGGAGTTATCGACGCAGTGAGCTATGACGCTCGCTCGGCCGGCATCAGGTGTCGCACTTCATCATCCGTAAGGCTGTCGATTTCTGCTGCGATTCTTCTTTCGATGGCCGAACTGGACTGTGCAATGGTGGGTGCTTCGAAAAGCTCTCTCAGCGTGAAGCTTATTCGATACGACGATCGAATTTTGGATACGATTTGCAGGGCTATGAGCGAGTGTCCACCCAACCCCGAAAAATCGTCATGAATGCCGATTTGCTCGAATCCGAATACATCGCTCCATATTTCGGCCAATCCCGCCTCGACTTGATTGGTCGGCCGATCCACTGCATTCGCCGGACTGGGCCGGGGGCGTGTCTCTTTGCGGTTGGTTATCTGAGAAAAATATTCTGCCGGATCAAATGGTGACCGGGATTGCTCCAGCAGGCGATGCAGGTTTTCGGGGCTGACAACGACTTGGTTGAGATCCGAGTTCAGCACTCGCTTGAAGGCCTCCAGGCCATCTTTCGTGGCAATCGCTTTGTTGAGAGCCGTCTCTTTCCAACCCTCCACGCCCGACAGGCTTTCCAGGTCGGCCAACTGGCCAACCTCCTTCCAGCCCGGCCAGTTGATGGTAATGGTGCGAAAAGGCCTTTGGGCGGTCGCAAAGCATCCAAAAGCGTCGAGAAACGCGTTCGCCGCGCTGTAGTCGGATTCCGCATACGGTGCAAGAACCGATGTGATCGAGGAAAACAGGATCAGGAAGTCCAGGTTGGCGTCCTTAAGGAGGTCGAACAGGATCATGGTGCCGTAGACCTTCGGAGCAAGCACGCTATCCGCAGTCTCCCTTGTCTTGGCTTGCATCAATCCGGCCCTGACTATCCCGGCGGCGTGGATGACACCGTGAATCGTCCCGAATCTGGCGATCGTTCGATCCAGAACCTTCTGCATTTGTTCCCTGTTCTCGGAATCGGCAACAAGGACCTCGACTTCCGCTCCCAGGTCTTCGAGCTCCAGCAGCGCCTCCATAGTCCTGCGGACAGGCGCTGACGTCCCGGCGTCAGTCGCCAGCTTCCTCCACATCGATTTCGCCGGGAACTCCGTCTTCTTGGTCAGCACGATTTTGGGTTGACAGCTCGTGGCCAGATACTTCGCCATGACCAGCCCGAGACCGCCGGTTCCTCCCGAAATGAGATAGACCCCGCCTTTTCTCAGACGTCTGGTTTCGACGGTTTCATTCGCAACGTCCGACGAGACCGGCTTTGGCAGCCGGACTTGCTCATATCCCCGCTCCCATCGATACCGTCCCCGATACGCTACAACCTGACTTTTGCGTGTCCCGGAGAATTCAGAAATGATCTTGGTGAGCGTGTCATCCGACAAATCATCGACCGTACGCTTGTCCGGCAGATCGATGTTGAAGCAGCTCACGTTCGGGAATTCCTTCGGGATCACTCCACAAGGCCCGAGCATTGTTGCCATTTCGGGGTCGAGAGCTTCGTCGCCTGTGACTGCCTGGATCCGATTGGAAATAACCCCGATCTTGATTGGAACTGCGAGGTCGAGCTCACCGATCGCCTGGGCAATATGCAACAGGCTGTAGAAGCCGAAGTCCTGGCTGGACGAGCTGGGGGAACGGGAGGTGCTCGACGGCTCATCTCCAGTCAGCCCTCCCAGATGGACGATGTTGACGGCGGTCGCCGGCCTTCCTTGAAGCTCCTCGAACAATTTCAGGTAATCGTCGACACCCGCGGGATTCAATTCAAATGTCCCGTCGCTTCGCCGGACGAAGTGTTCGCCAAAGCGAACGAATTCGGCTGCAAACCCGAGGCGACTCAATTTGGCTTTGACGCAGGCGCCTCTCCCGTGCCGGTCGCCGAAAATCAACCACAACGCGCCTTCCGGATGAGATTCGTTGTGTATCTCGCCCGGAAACGGCATTCTTTCCCAGGTAGGAACATAAAACCAATCGTCCAGCGCGGAGCCGCCGGGTGGGGCATTCAGCTGTGGCTTTCCCGGCTGGTCCAGCGATGCGGCCATCCAGTAGTTGTGTCTTTCAAACGGATAGGTAGGCAAGGCCATCCGGCGCCGTTTTTCATCGACGCGGCGGCGTCCCCAGGCGATATCTGCGCCTGCCAACCAGAGTTTTGCGGCGCTCTGCAGCACGATGTCGGCGTCAGATTCATTCTCGTAGTGATGTCGAACGGAAGATAGCGTCACCGGGTGTCCGGCGTCCTGCCGGTCAGGGTGTTGCATGGCGAGCACGCCCAGCGTACGGCCGGGCCCGGCCTCCAGGAGAATGGGGTCCTTGAACTGCCACAGCTCATGCAAGGCGTCGCTGAATCGGGCCGTGTGATTGGCATGCCGGGCCCAGTAGGCAGGGTCGGTGGCTTCGCGCCCTGTGATCCACTTGCCCGAGACGTTGGATATGTAGGGAATTCTCGGCTCGTTCAACCGGACCTTGCTCACCTCGGCCTCAAAGGCCTTCACGATCGGATCGAGCATTCTCGAGTGAAAGGCGTGGGCATTCTGAACATGCCGGCAGATGACGCTGCGCGCGCTCAGCATCTTCTCGAACCCGGCCACGGCAGCAACCGGGCCAGCCACCACGCACAGGCTCGGACCGTTGATCAGGGAAATGGACAGATCCCCGGGAAGCAAGCCCAGCAGTTCATCTTCGGGCAGCGTGACCGCAAGCATGGCCCCCTGGGGCAACCCATCGACCAGCTTGGCCCGCGCGGCGATCAGGCGCAACGCGTCCTCCAGCGACAACACCCCGGCCAGGCACGCGGCCACGTACTCACCCATGCTGTGACCGACAATGGCCTCAGGGGTGATCCCCAACGATTGCCAAAGACGGGCCAACGCGTATTCGATCGTGAACAACGCCGGCTGCGCATACAGCGTCTTGTTCAGATTGCTCGTGTCCTGATCTTCGGGTGCATCGGTTTTGCGACCGAGCATCTTCTTCAAGTCGATTCCCTTGGGTTGACCCGGCTTGTTGTGCCTCCAGCTTTGGCTGCTCGGATAGAGGATTGCCCGGATATCGATCCCCAGGTGTGGCTTCAGAATGTCCGCGCAGCGATCCACTTCCTGCTTGAAGGCGTCCCAGGTCTCATACAGCTCGTGGGCCATGCCCACGTAGTGATCGCCGATACCGGGCAATAAAAGGATCACCGGGCGCCGCGACTCCTCCGTCAGGTTGGAAAGGACCCGTTTCGAGTGTTCCTGACCCAGGGCGGCGATGGCGTCCTCACGGTCAGCACACACCAGACACCGCCTGTGCGGGAACGCCTTGCGCCCGATCTGCAAGGTGTAAGCGACATCGCTCATGTTCACCGAGTCGTTAGCGCTCAGGAACTCCCGCAAGCGACGCGTGGCCTGCTCCAGAGCCGTTTGCGTCTTGGCCGACAGCACCAGCAAGTGGGGAGGACGGGCATGGGTCGATTCACCCGGTTCGGGGGCTTCCTCGAGCACCACATGCGCGTTCGTTCCGCCCATGCCGGTGGCCATCACCCCCGCTCGCCTGGGACCGTCGCTGGCCCAATCGCGCAAGTGCGTGTTGACGTAGAACGGGGTCGCGGGGAAGTCGATTTCCGGATTGGCCCGGCTGAAGTGCAGACTGGGCGGAAGCTGCCGGTGCTCCAGGGCGAGAACCGTCTTGATCACCCCGGCGACTCCGGCCGCGGCGTCCAGGTGCCCCACATTGGTTTTTGCCGAACCGATGGCGCAGTAACCTGAACGCTGCGTAGAGGTGCGGAACGCCTTGGTCAGGGCCATGATCTCGATGGGATCCCCGACGGGGGTTCCCGAACCGTGGGCCTCCAGGTAGCTCACGCTATCGGCGCTGACCCCGGCGTTGGCCAGGGCCTCCACCACGGCATCGGCCTGGCTGTTGACGCTGGGCGCGGTGTAACCGGCTTTCTCCGAGCCGTCGTTGTTGACCGCCGAACCCCTGATAACGGCATGAATGGTGTCCCCCTCGGAGAGCGCGTCGGCCAAGCGCTTGAGCACCAGGATGCCCCCGCCGCTGCCGAACACCGTGCCATTGGCCTTGGCGTCAAACGCCCTGACGTGCCCGTCGGCAGACACCACCCCGCCCCCGTCGTAGAAGTACCCGGCCCGGTGAGGGACCCGCACCGAGATGGCCCCGGCCAGCGCCATATCCGACTCTTGACTCAACAGGCTCTGGCGGGCCAGGTGGATCGCCACCAGAGAGGTCGAGCAGGCGGTCTGAACGCTGATACTGGGCCCCTTCAAATTGAGTTTGTAGGAAATCCGGGTGCTCAGGAAATCCTTGTCGTTGCCGATGAGCGTGGGGATGTACTCTTGGGCCAGCCGGCTGTTGAGCGCGGCGTTCATGAAATAGGTGTTCAGCGCAGATCCGGTGAACACGCCGATGCGTCCCGCATAGCGATGCGGGTCATAGCCCGCATGCTCCAGCGCCTCATGGGCCAGCTCCAGCAAAATGCGGTGCTGCGGATCCATGCTCTTGGCTTCCATCGGCGAGAAGCCGAAAAACGCCGCGTCGAAATGCCCCGGCTCCTCCAGGATCGGCGCGGCCTTTACATACCCCGGGTTGTTCAGGCAAGACGCGGGCACGCCCGCATCCAGCAGCTCCTGATCTGAAAACCGGGCAATCGACTCGATGCCTTCGGCCAGGTTGTGCCAGAACTCCTCCACGGTGCGCGCCCCCGGGAACCGGCCCGACATCCCGACGATTGCGATATCGAGCTCGCTGTATTCTCTTGGCTTCGGGACCTTCATGCTTTCCACAGGTATTCCAAGGAAAATTGTCGATCCTTGCTGAGGACGCGATGCTTTGTGAATCCCGCGTCCTTCAGCAAACCGATGCAAATGGCGGGATCGCAGAACTCCGGATGGAATTCGACAACCACGGCGTGCGTTTTCGTCAGTACGTCCGGGTAGGTCTCGAAAAACCGTTGTTCGGAACCTTCAATGTCGCATTTCAACAAATCGATGCGCTCAACATTTGCAAAATGAGCCGATAGGTCGACATACGAAACCAATTCGCCTCGACCATTTTTTCTGAAGGTGGAGTTCATTCCATGAAGCGGCTGATGGAAAATCTCGTCCGTTCCGCTCTTTTTCCCAATCAAACCGTGCGTGACGCAGAACGCAACTCTACCCTCCGAAAATCGACAAGCAGACCAGCGTTGCCTGGCTACGTCGCACAATGCCCTGCATCCTTCGATTCCTTCGACGTTGACTTGATTTGCAAAAGAGCGGACGGCGGCAAGGTGTGCCAGCCGAAGCGAGAAAAATCCGACGTTGGCTCCAAGGTCAGCGACCGTGAGCGGCCTGTCGGTCTTTCTTTCAAGAAGTTCCGTCAGCGGTACATCGTAATCCCCGTCGGCAAAGATGTCGTTGTAAATGATCCATTCGATTGGGTTTGCCACCTCGACAAAGACACCGCTGCTGAGATGCCAGCGCAACCCGGCAAACCGATACGCATATCTCCAGAGTCGATCGTTGATCCGTCGCATTCCTGGGAGGTTCAGTTTCATCATGATGCTCTCATGCCGGGCGCCGGAATCAGGTTTGCGATGATCCTCGGGTGTCGAGTCCTATGCGTCCGGATAAGCATGAAATCCCTTTCCCGTCTTACGTCCCAAATGGCCGGCATGTACCAACTTCCTCAGCAAGGGACAGCACCGGTATTTCGGATCCTGAAAGCTTTCATAGAGAACATCGAGAGAACGCACCACGGTGTCCAGCCCGATCAAGTCCGCCGTCTCCAGCGGCCCCATTTTGTGTCCGAAGCATTTCTTGAAGATCATGTCGATCTTGTCGGCCGTCGCCACGTTGTCCTGCAGGACGAAGGCGGCCTCGTTCATGAACAGATGGGAAATCCGGTTTGAAACAAAGCCGGGCAGGTCCTGGACAATGATGGCTTCCTTGTTGAGCACGGAAAACAGCTGCAGCAACGTGTCGACGGTGCGCTCCGAGGTGTGGAATCCGCGGATCACCTCGACGGTCGGTTTCAAGTGGACCGGATTCATGAGGTGGATGCCCACCACATTGGCCGGACGCCTGGTGGCGCTGCCTATCTGCGTGATGGAAATGCACGAGGTGTTCGCCCCAAAGCAGACTTCGGGCGGCACCACCCGATCCAGCTCCTCGTAGACCGGCTTCTTGACGTCCCAGTCCTCGGTCACGTTCTCGATGATGAAGTCGCAGGACGCCACGTCCTTGAGATCGGTCGTCAGAGCCATGCGGTGCAGGGCCTGGTCCTTCGTTACGCGTGGCAACGTCTTTGACAGCATGGGAGCGACCCGTACGTTGTTCAGTATTTCGGTTTGAGCGCGCTTCAGGATTTCCTCCGAAATATCGACCACCACCGCGGATATCCCGTGAAGAACCAGATCGGTTACGACGCCGACTCCGATGTTGCCCGCGCCCAGAACGCCGATTCGCCGGAATTCCATGTCACGAAGCGTGCTGCCCCATTGCCTTGTAACGCCTCCGCTGGCCCCGCAGGGCGGCCCCTGCAGTCGCGGTCCCGACACGAGCCTCTCCGGACCTCGCACTCAATCTGGCGGCGAGGAGCGTCACTGTCGGGCATTCGAACAAATTGACGATCGACAGGGTCTGCTTCAGCTCTTTCTTGATCATGGCAATCACCTGGACGGCTCTGAGTGACGTTCCGCCCACCTCGAAGAAGTTATCGTTCATCCCGATTCGCGGTCTCCCCAAGACCTTTCTCCATATGTTCGCAAGCGCCGTTTCAAGCGTGCTGCCCGGAGTTACATCTGCCACGGCATGAGATGGTTGACTCCTGCGCCGGTAGTCGTCGATGGCCTTTGAAAGCCGGTCCATTTCATACAGGTTCTCCCCGATCTTCTGCAGGCGCTCGGACCGGTCAGCGACACCGAATGCCG
>Ga0193713_1000092_pt1 | contig 26220 bp, 21 predicted proteins | sample H3a2metaG_FD_143054 | JGI IMG/M metagenome (GOLD analysis project Ga0193713, IMG submission 143054) | Soil microbial communities from a riparian zone of the East river system, Colorado, United States - H3a2 | ecosystem: Environmental > Terrestrial > Soil > Riparian zone | place: USA: East River... | reverse complement strand
CGGACGCTGATGCGGATGCGTTCCGGGGATCTCAGTATGCACTCGACGATGACGCTGCCCCCGGCATGGTTGTACTTGATGGCATTGGTCAGCAGGTTGAGGATAATCTGTTTCACCCGGGTGCGATCGGCGCGCACAAAGCAGGGCTTCCCCATCGGGAGGAACTGCATGGTCACGCCGTATTTCTGGGCCTGCGGCTCGATCATGGTCTGGCATTCGAGCAGGACTTCGTCCAGTGACATGGGCTCCAGCGACAGCAGCAGCTTGCCGGATTCGATCAGCGCCAGGTCCAGGATCTCGTTGATCAGATCCAGCAGATACCAGCCGGCCTGGAGTATCTGCCCGGTGTTCTCCTTCTGGTTGTCGGTCTGCGGCGCGGTGTCGGACGCCTGCAGCTGGGCGAAGCCGAGGATCGCGTTGAGTGGTGAACGCAGCTCGTGACTCATGTTGGACAGAAATTCCGTCTTCGCCAGATTGGCGCGTTCCGCGGCGGCCTTGGCGTTGGTCAGCTCCAGTTCAATTTGCTTGCGCACCGAATTGTCGGCGCCGATCAGGAGGTAGCCGATCAGCTCATCGTAGTCGTCACGCAGTGCCGTAATCGAAATGATCGCGGGAAAGCGGCTGCCATCCTTGCAGATGTAGGTCAGATCGTAGCTGTCCTCGATGCCGCGCGAGGCCTTGAAGGCCAGGGCTTCGAAGCCCGGCATGATCGGTGTGCCCAGCTCGAGGCTCAGTGACTCGGCGCGCGCTTGCACTTCCTGCGGGTCGTGTATGTCACTGGGATTGATCTTGTTGACCACTTCGGCCGCCGAATATCCCAGCATGCGTTCGGCGCCCACGTTGAAGAGCTGAATGATGCCCTTCTCATCGGTGGCAATAATGGAGAAGTTGGCGCTATTGAGGATGGCGTTCTGCAGAGCTCCTGTTTTCAGGAGTTCCTGTTGGCGTCGGATCTCACTGATGACATCCGTCGCGCCGGTGCTGGCGATGGCGACAGGGGAACGGGTCTCTTTGCTGGTCATGGGAATTGGGCTCACTGGTACAGGACGTCGCCCAGCAGGCGATCGAATTCGGCTTTGACTACCGCGTAACACTCGCAGACGTGCGTCTGCAGTCCTTCGCGGTTGAGGACGGTGATGTGACCGCGGCGATAGCTGATGACCCCGTCGTCCTTCAGGATTCCCGCCGCTTCGGTAACGCTTTCACGGCGCACACCCAGCATGCTGGCAATCAGCTCCTGCGTCATGACCAGGTCGTTGGTCGGCAGGCGATCAAGCGTCAACAGCAGCCAGCGGCACAGCTGCTGTGCGACGGAATGGTGGCGGTTGCAGGCGCCGGTCTGTGCCATCTGGGTGAGCAGTGCCTGGCTGTAGCGCAGCAGCAGACGCAGCATCGGGCCCCCACGGTCGAATTCCTCGACCAGCCGCTTCGAGGTCAGGCGGTAACCGTGCCCTGCCGTCTGGACTATGGCACCGCTGGATGTCGTGTTGCCTCCCATGAACAACGAGACGCCGAGCATGCCTTCGTTCCCCACGCCCGCGATTTCCGCGGAAGCGCCGTTCTCAAAAGTGTAATGCAGCGAGATGATGGCCGTGGTCGGAAAATAGACGTGTTGCAGGCGGCCACCCGGCTCATAGAGCACTTCACCGAGCGGCATCGGCACCCGCTCCAGATGGGGGGCGAGCCGTCCGAAGTCCGCCTCGGGCAGGGCGGCGAGCAGGTGGTTCTCCAGTGGTCCGGCTGTGGAGGGGAAGCGCAGGGCGGCGACGCTGGCGTTGACGGCCGGCCCGTTGTGCGCGCGTGACGCTCCTGGGGGCGTCTGGGTCACGTCGCCGGCGGTGATATTGCGCAACTTAAGTGCCGTGCCGGTGCCAGCAGCCGGTCAGGACGAGTATTGGTCAAAGAAGTTCTTGACCTGCCGTGCGGCGGCGTCCCGGGTGAGGGCGTAGCGCTCCTGGATCAGGCCGGTCAGTTTCTCGGCATGACCCTCGAGTTTCATGAGCTCATCATCGGTTAACTTTCCCCAGGTGAGCTTGGCGGCGCCAATCTGTCGTCGCCACTTCCCCTTCAATGCCTCAACACTGGGCAGCGACTTGGGCCAGGATGCCGGGGTCGGGTCGGCGGCGCCGGATCTGGCGTTCGCATTCAACGTGTTGAACTTGTTCATGGAATCCTTTAATGCCCGCGATGGCGCCGGCGAACGGGGGGATCCCCGGCTTCCGCGCAGGCTAATGAATAATGGGTGCGTCTTCAGTGCGTTACCGCACTTAGGGAGGGCGGGCGCTACAGAGCGCTAAATAGCAGATAACCCGCCAGCATGCATCCGGCGATCCCGACGATCCAATTGATCACCGAGCCCAACCCGGTCCAATGGCCCGGCAACACAACCCCGCCGGGCAAAGTCTTCAATATCTGCCGGTAGGCCAGACTGGCGGCGACGGCGACCACGGAGCCCAGCAGGATGAACAGCACACCGACGACCAAGGCCACGAAATGATGCCCTGAATTCTCCGCTTGGTGCCGCAGCGGAGGAACAAAATCGCTGAGGCGCTCGATGAGGAACCCAAAACCCATCAGCGCCAGGCTACTGCGCTGCCAGGCCAGGAGCGTGCGTTCGGCGGCGTACAGAACGCGCGGATCGGGTGTGGTGGACATTTGCGCTGACACAATAGCACCACCCAACTGCGCGCATGGCGCATTCAGTGCAGGTCTCAGGCGCGCGATCCTGCGCGACGCGCACAGCCAGACATGTCACTATCCGCGCGGTCTTGAATCCTGGGGCACGTATGCCGGGCAAGGGTGCGAATATAAAAGGGGGACCCGGATGTGACCCGGCATTCCGGCCTCCGCGCACCGTTCGACGGCTGACGTGGGTGCTCCTGCTGTTCGGCGCTGCCCTGGTTGGGCCCGTGGCGGCGGCTGCCACGGCGCCGGCCACCGGTCATTCCAACGCTCTTTTTGTGGCGCAGCTCATTGCCCTGCTCCTGGTGGGCCGCTTTCTGGGCGAGCTCATGCTGCGAATCGGGCAACCGGTAGTGATGGGTCAACTGCTGGCCGGCATACTGCTGGGCCCTTCGGTGTTTGGCGCGCTATTCCCGCACGCTCAGCTGACGCTCTTTCCGACCAGCGCTGATCAGCGCAGCATGATTGATGCGGTCGGGCAGCTGGGAGTGTTGATGCTCCTGCTGCTAACCGGCATGGAGACTGATCTTTCGGTGGTCTCCAAGATACGCCGGCCCGCCATCACGGTGTCGTTTTTCGGAATAGCCATCCCCTTTACCCTGGGGTTCATTCTCGGCAATCTCCTGCCAGACACACTATTGCCGAACCCCAACGGGCGATTGATCACCGCACTCTTCTGCGGAGTGGCGCTGTCAATCTCCTCGGTAAAAATCGTGGCCATGGTGGTGCGGGAAATGAATTTCACGCACCGACGCGTGGGCGAGGTGCTGCTGGCCGCATCGATCGTCGACGACACCGTCGGATGGATCATCCTGGCAGCGGTCTTAGGGTTGGCGCAGCGCGGGCAGGTCGACGCGCGGACCATCATCCAGATATTGCTGGCCACGCTCCTATTTCTGGGGCTCAGCTTCACCGTTGGGCAGCGGCTCGTATCGTTCCTGATTCGGATCGTGAATGATCACCTCAAGAGCGAGCTGGCGGTCATCTCCACCATCCTGATCATCATGGGGCTGTTTGCCCTGGTGACCAACGCCATGGGTGTGCACACGGTACTCGGGGCGTTTGTCGCAGGGATGCTGGTCGGGCGCTCACCCATTCTGACCCGGCACATCGATGAGCAGCTGCGCGGCCTCATCGTCGCGCTCTTCATGCCGGTCTTCTTCGGGCTTGCGGGCCTGACCGCTGACCTGTCGATTCTGAAGCAGCCCGCACTGCTCGGTTGGGCGGCCGCATTCATACTGGTGGCCAGCGTGGGAAAATTCTCCGGCAGCTACATCGGCGGGCGGTTGGGTAAGTTGGGGATGCGGGAGTCCCTCGCACTCGGTTGTGGCATGAACGCGCGAGGCTCCACGGAAGTCATCGTTGCGACGCTGGGCCTGTCCATCGGAGCGCTGAACACGACCCTGTTCACGCTCATCGTGACGATGGCGCTGGTCACGACGCTGGCGATGCCACCGATGCTGCGTTGGTCCCTGGCGCGACTGCCCACGTCCCCAGAGGAAGCGGAGAGGCTGAAGCGGATTGCATTTGAAGGACGTGGCTACGTGCCGCAGTTGGAGCGGTTGCTCGCGGCCGTGGACCAGAGTCCCAGTGGGGTGCTGGCGGCGCGGTTCGTGGGTCTCCTGGCCGGCGCCTGGGGAATGCCGACGACGCTGGTTCCCCTGACGCCGAGGAGCGGCGCGGCCCGGGTCGGGCAGCGCCCCGAGGCAGCCGCGGTCGAGGCAGCCATGGCCGACGCCGTCCTTCCCAATGAGGACACCGCGCGGCAACCCGGATCGCTACAGACCGAAGCCGCGCCGCGCGCCAAAAACACACAAGCGACGATCGCTGAGGTTTCCAAACGAGGGTTTGGAATACTCTGGATCGGCGCTGAGCCGGGTGCGGACGCGAGCGGCCTCATCCACTCCACTGTCGCCGACGTCGCGTCGGGATTTGACGGGCATCTCGCACTGGTATTCGCGCGGGGCGAACTCGCCAGGAATCCACTGGCCACCGAGCTGCGCGTCCTGGTCCCGGTCTCGGGCGCGAAATATTCGCGCCGTGCCGCCGAAGTCGCCCTGGCGCTGGCGCAGGCCTGTCACGCTTCTGTCACGGCGCTCTACGTGTCAGAGGCGCCACCGAGGTGGGTGTGGCGGAAGAACCTGAAGTTGACGCTCGCGTTGCGGAGCGGAGAGGATGCGATACTCAAGGAGATGTCCGATCTGGCGAACCAGTATGGGGCGCAGTTGCGGCCGCTCGCGCGAACCGGCAACGACCCGGCCGAGGTGGTGGTCCAGGAGCTGGAACGGGGTCACTACAACCTCGTGATCCTGGGCGTCACGCAGCGACCCGGCGAGACACTCGCACTCGGCACGACGGCCAGAGTGGTGCTGGCCCGCTCGGCGCAGTCGGTCCTGCTGCATGCGAGCTGATCATCAGATTTCAAACTGACGGGCGATCTCGACCACATTCTGCGGCGGAAGGCTGAAACGGTCGACGACTTTCACGGTGTTGCGACACAGGAAGGCGAACAGCCACAGCCTCCAGCGCCTGAGTACTCTGCTCCCCGGCTTGTGTACGACGAGATCGCGTGCGCCCACGAAGACCGCGTTGTCCAGGTCAAGCGCGGCAGGGAGCCCCTCAATGTGTGCGAGCGCGGAGCGCAGCCCGGGGATCTCGACAAACCCGAAGCGCAGCACCACGTGCCAGAACCCGCTCGCGACTTCTTCGACGGTGCTGCGGGACTGATCCTCGACCCGGGGAACAGCTGCAAATATCACGCTGAGTACAACCACGTGACGCGGCAAGGCGCCGGCAAAATGCACATGGTCAAGGACCAGCCGCGGGATTTTCTGCGGCCCGCGGGTCAGAAATACCGTGGTGCCTTCCACGCGCGGAATGAGCCCGGCCTGTAACTGTGTCAGCAGCAGCGCGGCGGCCTCCGGCATCCGCTCGAGCGCTTCTTGAATGGCGTTGACGCCAATCCGCCACGTGATCATCAGCACCAACACCGCCGCCGCAAGGCTCAGCGGAAGCCATCCGCCGTCGGCGATCTTGTACAGATTGGCCACGAAATAGATGCCATCTACCAGGAGAAACGCTCCGCCGACCGCGACGGCAGTCGGGAGGGGCCAATGCCACAGCTTGCGCATGGCCGTGTAGAGCAGGCAGGTCGTCAGCAACATGGTGGAGGCTACGGCGGTGCCATAGGCGCCAGCCAGTCGAGTCGAAGTGCCGAAGAAGATGGTGATCCCGACCGTCGCAACCATCATCAGCCAATTGACCACCGGAACGTAGATCTGGCCGTAGATCCTGTCGGATGTCTGCCGAATGGCCACGTCGGGGAGCCAGCCGAGCTGCATCGCCTGGCGGGTCATGGAAAAGGAGCCGGTAATAATCGCCTGGCTCGCGATGATCGTGGCGGTGGTCGCGAGCGCGACCAGCGGGTAAATCGCCCAGGTGGGCGCAAGCTGGAAGAACGGATTGCCCGAGATCGTTCCCTTATCAAGCATCCATGCGGTTTGTCCGGCGTAGTTCAGCACCACCGCAGGCAGCACCACGGTGTACCAGGAGCTGCGGATTGACGCCTTGCCGAAATGGCCCATGTCGGCGTAGAGGGCCTCGCCCCCGGTTACGCACAGGAACACGGCGCCGAGCACCAGGAACCCCGCGGTCCCGGCGTGCGCGAGAAATCGGATGGCGTGCCGCGGGTCAATGGCCGCGAGCACCGCGGGATGGTGCGCGATGCCGGCGGCGCCAAGGGCGGCGATGACGACGAACCAGAGCAACATGATGGGTCCGAACGCCCGGCCAATCCTTTCGGTTCCATAGCGCTGCATCGCAAATAGCCCGACCAGAACCATCACCGCCGCCGGCATGATGAACCGCTGCAGTGGCGCGGCCGCCACGGTGAGACCTTCCAGTGCGCTCAGGACGGAGATGGCCGGCGTGATGGCACCGTCGCCGTAGATCAGCGCCGCGCCCAGCAGCCCCATGATCGTGAGCACCCTCAATCGCCCGGAATAGCCACTGGCTCCCACCAGCGACATCAGAGCCAGAATTCCGCCTTCGCCGCGGTTGTCGGCCTTCATCGCAAACAGGCAATACTTCCCCGAGACCGTGATGAGCAAGGTCCAGAGGATCAGGGAAAGGGTGCCGAGGGCGATCTCCGGCGTGAAGTGCCCGCCCGTCGCGTGCGCGATGGCATGCAGGGTGTAGAGGGGGCTGGTGCCCAGATCGCCGAATACGATGCCCAGCGCCGCCAATTTGGCGAGCGCCCCACGGCCGGCATGACTTGGCCGGGCACGAATGGTGTCGGTCGACGTCATGGTCCCCTATCCCGACGGCTGGGCGTTGCGTCCGCGCCAGGCCGGCCGCGGCGGCTTAGGCGCCTTTGGTGCCTACCATTGCCGCACTATTCGGTCGACGGCTGGCGATGTCAGTCCGCGCGAACGCCATAGTCGGAATAAGGAGACTGGTACGCCGCTGATGGCTGCCTTTGAGCTGCAGCCACTTGTCATTTGTGAACATGCCCCAGAAGATTCTTGCCGTACCCATGAACGGCTGCCAACGATTTCGGGAGTCCTTCATAATCTGGATCATCTGCTATCTCCACCGGAGCATTGCGGCGTTAATTTCTGCCATGGAGGGTGGGGCATGACGGGGCGCCTGGGCCGTGATCGGGGAACCGGTACCTTCCCCGGCGATTGCCTCGGGTTCGGCTGGATCTCCTGTCCGTCTTGCATGCGGCAGAATATCGCTGACCCGCCTCAGTGGAGCGCGCGCGCCGACTGGGTTTCGCCTGTTCATGAATGCCATCCCTCCTGCCGGGTTGATCGACCGAACGGCTATGGTTTGAGCTGTGCGCGAATTTCGCCGGCCGCATGCTCGGCGCTGTGCACATTGATATACAGATTTCCCGCCTTGAAGCTGTCGTACTGCGCCGCGGTGAGCTTCGTTCCGTCCGGCACCGACCAATGGCCCGGCTGGGTTTTCGTGAGTGTCACGGCGACGGGCCCACTGACGCCCGGGGCGCCCACATGGATGTGAGCTGCCGTGGCTTCAATGCCGGTGGTTGTAACGCCTCCACTCACGTGCATGTCGGTCCCGACGACAATATCGCTCGTGGCCGTCGCGGTGGTCACTACGGGCGGAACTTCCCGCTCACCCGTCAGCATCGTCGGCGATTCTGCCGCAAACGCATGCGGGCCCGTCACCCAGAACGCTGTGGCAATCGCCCCGAGCAATGTCATACGCACGAATGATTTGTCGGTACTCACGCGAGGTTCTCCTAATGCAGGCGAGGGGTTGGACCTGTGCAGCGCCCCAATTACACCAGACTGTAGCCACACCCGCTGGGTGTTTCAGTTCGCCAGCGCACCGATGTGGTGGTGTCTGTACAGGCAGGCGTGGCCATGCGTGCGATATTCAATGTGACCTTGCCGATGTGCAGCATGCACCGCTGTACGGGGTGACTCTTAAGGTTCCGCAACTCAAACCGTACGCAAGCGGTGGCGCCTCATCCGTGCGTTACCGCCCGCACGCGGGTGCCACCGCTTTAGGATTCAACCGCCAGCCTGTCTATGACCTGTCGCACGCCCGGCGCGCTCCAGGCCGAGCGCCGCGCCAGCTCGCGCTCCCACCAATTGCGGACCCGGCCGGAAAGCGTGACTTCCGTCCCCCGTACCTGTACAGCGACTTCACTCGCATCCAGCTCGGAGCGCCGCCTGAGCGCCGCGAGGATACCGGCGTGCAGGGCGGCCGCAGAAACAGAGGAGCGGAGTTCGACCCTGTCATGAACGCCTCGTACACCGCTGAGCAAGCGAACCGCGTCGACTATCAACTGCCGCGGGTAATTGCGCTCGACCTCGCCGTCCAGCGTAACCCAACCATGTGCCACCATCACGGTAACAGTGGTGGCCAGCTGGCCGGCCTGCCACTGCAATATGCCTTGCACTGCCTTGGCGATATCGGCGTCGGCGCGTGTGATTGAGCCCGGGCGCCTGATGAAGATCTCCACGATCAGTGCCTGCACACCCTCGACGCTCTGCGCTGCCTGCTCCGCGGCGTACCGCTCCGCATCGCCTCCCAGCTGGCCGTACACCGTGGCAATCCCGTTTCGGACCGCTACGCTGACGGTTCTGGCCGCACCCGGTAACTGCCCCTCAATACTCAGTATCACGTCCTGCTGAATCTGCATGTCCGTCTTCACGACACCGCTCCAGAGAGGCTGCGATCTAAGGGCCACAATCCGACCAATGGATGAAATCACGCTGCCCGTGCCCAAGTCTGTGCGGTATCGAACAGAACAAGCCAAGGTACCGTGTCAGCATAAGCATGACTCGGCAAGCCCGTTGTACAGCCAGTGCAGTGTAAGAAAATTCTCCTGATCGAGGACGCCGCCGCGGATGTGCGCAGCGTTCGGGACGCTTTGGCTGGCTCCAAGTACGGTGGCTTTCAGATTGAGACGGTCAGCAGCTGCGCCGCAGGTCTGGAACGGCTCCTCGGCACATCACCACACTCGTCTGCGGATGCAATCGTGGCCGTGGTGGTCGATTTATTTCTGCCGGACGTCCAGGGCATCGAGACGTTTTTGAGCCTGCAGCGCGCTGCCCCACAGATCCCGATGCTGGTGCTGTGCACCCAGCAAACGGAAGACCTCGCCAAAATCGCCGTTCACCACGGCGCTCAGGATTATCTGCTCAAGGAGCAACTGAACAGTTATCTCCTGCCGAAGGCGCTGGACAGCATGATTGAGCGTGCGGTCGTGTCGGTGGCACTGTTTGAGGAAAAGGAGCGCGCGCGCGTTACCCTGGATTCAATCGGCGATGCCGTCATCAGCAGCGATCTCGTTGGCCGCGTGACCTACCTGAACACTATTGCAGAGGTCATGACCGGGTGGACGCTCGGGGCGGCGGCGGGTCATCCAGTCGAAGAGGTTCTGCAGTTGGTTGATGCCACCACCCGCGAGACGGTGGGCAGTCCACTGGCTGCGGCGCTCCGCGACAATAGGACGGTCGGCCTGACGGCGAACTGCCTGCAAATCGGGCGCGGCGGTAACGAGGCCTTTATTGAAGATTCCGCCGCCCCGATCCACGATCGCCGTGGCCAGATGACGGGTGCGGTCATGGTGTTTCACGACGTCAGCGTTATCCGGGCACTGTCGCGCCGCAATTCGTTCTTGGCACAGCATGACAGCCTCACTGGGTTGCCTAATAGAACCCTGTTAGACGATCGGCTGCGGCAGGCTCTGGCACTTGCTCACCGCCACCCGGAGAAAAGGCTGGCAGTGCTGTTCGTTGATGTGGACGGCTTCAAGCGCATCAATGACACGCTGGGCCACGCCGTTGGCGATTTGCTACTGCAGTCCGTGGCACAACGCCTGCTCGCATGCGTGCGCAAATCCGATACCGTCAGCCGGCAGGGTGGTGACGAATTCGTCGTGCTGCTGGGGGAGGTCGGCCACGCCAAAGATGCCGCCGCGGTCGCCGAAAAAATGCTGCAGGCACTGCGGGCACCGCATACCGCCGAGGGACATCTGCTGCACCTGACCGCCAGCATTGGCATTAGTACTTTTCCTGAAGACGGCGTTGAAGCCGACGTGCTGATGAACAACGCCGACCTTGCAATGTTCCACGCCAAGGCCAGCGGGCGCGATAACTATCAGTTCTTTAAAGCCGATCTGACCGCGCGGGCGGTCAAGCGGCAGGATCTGGAAACCGGTCTGCACCGTGCGCTGGAACTTCAAGAACTGCTGCTCCACTACCAACCCCAGATTGACCTGGATACCGGTGCCATTGGCGCTATCGAGGCACTCCCCCGTTGGTTTCACCCGCAGCTCGGTTTGCTGCTTCCGGATCAGTTCAAATCAATCGCCGAGGACAGCGGTGTGCTTGCACAGATCGGGCGCTGGGTATTGGCGGAAGCCTCCAGCCAGGCGCGTATCTGGAAGGAGGGGGGGTTGGCACCGGTTGTCATCGCCCTAAACGTGTCCATCCAGGAGCTGAGATCGAAAAACTTCCTGAGCAACGTGCGCCACGTTCTCGACTTGAGCGAGGTGCAGCCGCAGCAACTTGAGTTTGAGATCACCGAAGCGGTCATGATGGATGACTCCAAGGTAGCCTCCGCCGTCTTGTCGGCACTCAAGGCCATGGGTGTGCGAATCGCGCTTGCCGATTTTGGGACAGGTTATTCGAGTCTTCGCTATCTGCGTCGTCTGCCGATAGATGTGCTGAAGATTGACCGCTCGTTCGTGGCAGATCTGGCAATCGATGATGACAATGCCAGAATCGTGAGCGCAATGGTGAATATGGGGAGAAGCCTGGGAATTCGAGTCGTGGCGGAAGGTGTGGAGACTTCCGAGCAATGCGCCTGGCTCAGAAAAAATGGCTGTCCCGCCGGTCAGGGCACGTACTTCAGCAAGCCGCTTTCCGCCCTGGATATGATGCGACGGCTGCAGGGCGAGCTGGCGGGGCGGCGCCGGCGCAAGGCGCGCGAGGCCTGGGATTCCGATGATCGCGCAACACAAGCGTTACCGAAACTGAAGTCCCGAGCGCGAGTGCGTTGACAATCCAATGCGCCGCCTGCTCAGGCCATGGCCAGGACTTGCTTGGCCGTGCACCAGCAGCGTCGGGCGTCGTCATGGACCGCTAACCCAAGCCGGTAACGTCCCGCTTCGGCTGTTGTACTGCCCGAATTAACGCGGTCAGAGGTTCGCAACAATCAGCGCGGAGGTGTCGACGCTCTTGACGTCCTTGACCCTTGCTACCATGTCCTTGACGTGATCGATGGCGTCCTGGCTGGCCAGGTTGCCGGTCAGCGCGACGACACCGTCCGTTGTGGATACGCCGATGTTGACGTCCCTGGTGAGGCTGTTGACGGCAATCTCGGACTTCACGTCCAGCGTAATCTGACCATCTGAAGCGGGCATCGCAGCGGGCATTACCGTGCTTGTCCCCGTCCTCTGGTCATCGGTAGGTGAGGTGAGGGTAGCTGAAGTGGCCGCCAGATCAGCGACGCTTTTCACGGGGTCCACGTTGGTGGCGACCGCCGCGATAGCCGGGCTGGCGCCTGCGGCGGCCTCAGGTGCAGCGCGCGCGACGGTGTCGTCCGTGGCAACCGCGCCGACGTCCGCCTTGGGCAGATTCCGGGTACGAGCGCGCTTGGGTTCGGCCGCAGGCGAAGTCGCGGTGCCGGCTTTCCTGGTGGCGACGACCTCGACGTCACTGACGGCGGCTGAAGCCTCTGGAGTCTGAACGATTGCAGCGGGCGCGTCGGGAATCTGAGCGACGGCGGCCGGAGCGGAGGAGTTCAAAGACAACGGCGCCGGTGGGGCGACGCTCTGGGCGATTGGAGCGACGCCATGTGAGCGTAGCGCAAATGTCACGACTGCTACGCCGACGGCGGCGGCCATGGCGATGGCGACGACGAACTTGCGGGATTTCTGGGAATTCATAGGGAGTTACTCAGTGGGCCTGGCGAGTGGTTGGGGCTGCGCCGCTCGACACAGCACGCTGCCACCCCGGAGACCCGAAGCTACGCGACCAACAGGCGGGCTGTCGGTTCCCCAGCACACTTAGTTTCAGCAGGGGAGTCGAACCGCGGACGTCAACTTCCGGTTTGCTTGCGCAGGTCCTGGTCGGGCTGACGAGCGGCAGCAAGCGAAGCGAGCAGGGCATTTAGAGGTTGCGGTCGGCCGAAGGCATAACCCTGACCGTGGGTCACGCCGAACGCCATCAGGCGTTCGCTTATCTCCTGGGATTCGACGAATTCGGCCACCGTGTCCAGCCTGAGTTCATGCGCGATCGTCATGACGGCCTCGATCATCGCCTCTGAGCGCGAACTGCTGAGCAGATCGCGGACGAAGACCCCGTCGATCTTGATGCTGGAGACCGCCAGTTCCTTGAGGTAGGCGAGCGAGGAGAGGCCCGTCCCGAAATCATCGAGTGCGAAGCGGCAGCCGAGCGCCGTCATGCGTGAAATAAACTTCTTCGCGATCTCAAGGTTACCGATGGCCGCACTCTCTGTGATCTCCAGTGTAATCCACTTCGGATCGATTCCTGAGCCCTTCAGGGTCGAGCGTGCGAAGTCGGTGAACTCGGAATCACCCAGGGACTGTCCGGAAATGTTGATCGCAAAAGAGATGTCCCACTCTGCGAGCAGCGCCGCGTAGGGCTGCAGCTGCTTCATCGTCTCATTGAGCACCCAGCGATCGAGTTTGGGAAGTAGCTGGTAGCGGGTGGCGGCCGAGAAAAACATGTCGGGGGCGAGTGCGCTGCCGTCCGTACCATTCATGCGCACGAGCAGTTCGTAGGAGCTGGGCCGCTTGCGGTTCCTGAGCGGCACGATGGGTTGCGCGAAGAGTGTGAAGCCTCCTGCGCTCAGTGCCTCGACGAGCCGGCGAAACACGCCCATGTCGTCGAATCGGCGCATGAGGCTCTGGTCGGAATCGGCAAACAGCTCGACACGATTCCGTCCGCGGTCCTTTGCCGCCTTGCAGGCCGTCTCGGCCGCCGCGAGTCCGTGGTCCAGGGTGGAGCCCTCGGTCATGGCGACCACACCGATGCTCGCCGTGATCTTTACGCCGGTTCCGGATTCGAGCGCCGGTCGTTGCTCAATGCTCTTGCGGAACTGGTCGGCCCAGGTGCGCGCCTGGTTGAGAGTGCAGTTCTCGAGCAGTGCGACAAAGCGGTCACCGGCGAGCCGGCTCACGAGACTCTTACTGGGCATGCCGGAGCGTTCCCAGCAGCGCGCCACGCCACGCAACACCTGATCACCGCTGTCGAAGCCGAACAGGTCGTTGATCACGTGCAACTGGTCGAGATCGCAATAGATCAGGCACCGCACAGTCTGTGGGCTGATGGACAGACGCCGATCAATCGCCGCCTCGAAGGCCTGGCGGTTCAACAGCCCCGTGGCTTCGTCGTAGCCCGCTTCGATAATCTCAAGAAGCCGGCCCGCAAGTTTCTCATTGAGCCGCTTCTCGCGCTGCCCGAACTTCACACCCTCGTTGGGGCGACAGGCGACGAGCACTCCAACGACCGCTTTCCGTCGCTCTATGGGCGTAGCAATGACTCGAAACGGAATCAGGCTCTCGGCCCCCATGACGCGGGCTTTATTGAGCACCAATGCGGCGCGTTGGTCGCGCACGGCGGGCCACAGGTGGGTGGTGGCGAGCTCACGCAGCGCCAGGACTTGCGCGTCCGACCATCCCTCAGGCGCGACGCAGCGGTCTACGCACCACGAGGGGACCATCAGCAGGGTCGCATCGCAGGGCGCAAGACGGTTGAAAGCGGCGAGCATCGAATCGATTGGGTCGACGGCAAGATCTCCGGCATCTCCGGCACGCATTGCCTCGTCCAGCGACTTGAACTCGGCGGTCTCCGCCAGAGTGGATGGGCCGGAATTCTTCTCTGCCACCTTGAGACTTTGCGCGAGCAGTGCCAGCACCGGCGCGAGGCGCTCGCTGACGCCAGCGAGGGTGGTGTTCTTGCCGCGCGGTGGCTGGCTCGGCCACACGATCGCCAGAATGCCCGCGAGCGTGTCGTTCGGCCCGCGCAACCACAGGAAGTAAACGGAATTCTTGGCCGCAACGGAGACACCCGCCTTGTCGCTGATGGCGGGTTCGCGCGATGGGTTGCCGAGGACGGCGACGGCCGCTCCGATTTTGGTGCGCGCCGCCGGATCGGAGGTCCAGATCACATGCCACGCCGGACCCAGCACGCCGATCGCTTGAACCCGGGGAACCAGGGATTGAACGATTTGCGCGCAGTGTTCAAAAAGTGAAGTGTCAGCGCTCTGCACCGGCGAGCCAAGCAGCGGCACGTGCCTAAGCCAGCATTCTGATTAGCCTACCCCGGAGACACACGGACTCAGTTCACAGTAAACCGCTCCTGCGCGCGCGCTCTAAAATCGACCCGAAAACACCGGTATATGTTACTGGAGATCAATGTCGTATTTCATTGATATATAAAGAAAAAACATCGTCCAGCTTGTCACGGTCGCAATCGGCGCGACGATGATCACATGCCCTGCGGGCGATCCCGTCGGCGAGCCCCCGGCGGGCCCGACACTGAGCGCGACCTGCCTGGCCTGCTGCATGCTGGTGTCGGGGGATCAGTGGCGATCGCCACCGTCGCATTCCGGTGGCTCATCGCGCGGGTCCTCAACCTGCAATTCCTGCCCGTGAATTGACCCCTCGGGGCCCGGCGCAAGCGACCCCAGCCCGAACCACGGGCCGCCCGGGAAACTGCTAGTGTGCCGGCCCAAATTTGGCCGGCTGCAATGCCGGCACGACCTCAGAACGAATCAGACGGTTTTCCGCCGCGCGCCCTCTGCAACCGGAGACCACCGATGACCATTCCACGGGATCCCGCCTCCCCTGAGGCGACAGAGCCAGGGCGGATGCGGCGTGTATTCGACCTGCAGCGCAGTGCCTGCGATGCCGATCCCTATCCGGACCTGGCGACACGCAGGTCCAACTTGCGCCGTCTGGTCAGTGCGCTGCGAGGGCATCAGAACGCCATCATCGCCGCGGTGAATACCGACTTCGGCGTTCGCTCTGCAGCCGAGACGCGACTGATCGAAGTCCTGGGGCCGGTCTTGGAGGCACGGCACGCGCTGTCACACCTGCGTCGCTGGATGCGGCCGCGCCAGCGCAGCACCGAGCTGCTGTTCCTCGGTAACGGCGCCTGGGTCGCCTACCAGCCCAAAGGCGTGGTTGGCATCATCGGCACGTGGAATTTTCCAGTCTATATGACGCTCGGACCGCTGATCGCGGCGCTGGCGGCCGGCAATCGCGCGATGATCAAGGGTTCCGAGTTTGCACCGCACACGACAACGCTGCTGGCGTCCCTGCTTGCGGAATGCTTCAACGAGGATGAGGTGGCCGTGTTCGGGGGCGAAGTGGCCGCTGCCCAGGCCTTCAGCGCGTTGCCCTTCAATCATCTCGTGTTCACCGGCTCGCCTCGTGTCGGTCGCGAAGTGATGCGGGCAGCCGCCGAAAATCTCACCCCAGTCACGCTCGAGCTCGGAGGCAAGTCGCCGGCGATCATCGGGCCTGGGGCTGATTTGAACGACGCCGCCTTGCGCATCGCGCACGGCAAGGCCTTCAATGCCGGGCAGATTTGTGTGTCACCCGACTACGCGCTGGTGCCGCGCGGCAAGTCGGCCGCATTCGCCGCAGCGGTGGGCGTCGCGTTCGCCGGACTGTATCCATCCGTAGGCGGCAATGTGGAGTACACCAGCCTCATCTCCGAGCGTCATGCCACACGGATTCGCGCGCTGCTGGATGACGCCAAAGCCCACGGGGCCACGATTCTGCGCTGTGGCGATGATGCCGGCGCAGGCCGGCAGATTCCACTCCACGTGGTGACGAATCCAAACGAGCACATGCAACTGATGCGCGAAGAGATCTTTGGACCGATCCTGCCGGTGCTCGAATACGATCGCCTGGATGATGCGATGGCCTTTGTGCGAGCGCGGGAGCGGCCCCTGTCGATGTACGCTTTCGGTCTGAGCGGCGGGGAGCGACGGCGGGTATTGCAGCGGACCCACGCCGGGGGCGTCGCCCTGGATGACTGGGGCTGGCATGTCTTTCAGCACGATCTGCCCTTTGGCGGTACCGGCCACTCCGGCATGGGCACCTATCACGGAGAGGAAGGCTTTCGCGAGCTCTCCCACGGCAAGGCCGTGTTCAGGCGCCGGCGCTGGTTCCCGATTGGCCTGTACTACCCACCGTACGGGAATCTGCTGCAGCGGCTGGCAATGTGGTTGTACCTTGGAAAACGCCAGTGAGGGCCGCGGGCTCTGCTGATCCGCCACGATTCGATTGCAGAGAACTGGTAGGCTGCGCGCCCTGGGCAATCGGCCCGGAAGAGCTAATCTAATATTTTAATAATGTACTGTAACTTATTGATCTTGGTGCCCAGGAGAGGACTCGAACCTCCACGGTGTTACCCGCTAGTACCTGAAACTAGTGCGTCTACCAATTCCGCCACCTGGGCATCGATGGGCGGCGCAATGTACGTAAGGGGTTCGGAGCTGTCAATTGACCCGTCCTAAGAAAACGAGTGGCGGGGCGCGGCACCCGGCACGCCGCCGCACGCAGCACACGCTGCGCCGCCCCGCGAAGGGCGAGCCCCGGATCGCGGAAGGCCTGGTGTCTCCCAATCGCGCGGGCTTCGGCTTCGCCCGCGTGGAGGGCATCGAGGGCGGCGTGTTCCTGCCGCCGCGCGAGATGTCAGGCTTGGTGCAGGGCGATCGCGTCAGCCTGACCTTGCACAAGGACGCACAGGATCGCTGGGTGGGCAAAGTCACCAGCGTGCTCGAGCGCGGTCTGAGTGCATTCCTGGGTGTTATCGAGACGCAGGGTCGCGAGCTGCGCGTGCGCGCCGCGGACCGGCGCCTGGCAATTGTCTGCACCATTCCGCCAGCGAGCACTCAGGGCGTGAAGCCGGGCGACTGGGTGATCGCCGACATCAAGCGCTATCCGGCGGAAGGCGTGACCGGCGAGGCCTGGGTGCGCAAGCGCCTCGATCCGGAGCGGCCGGTAGAGATGGCGACGGAAGCGGCGATCGCACGCTTTGCCCTCGGCGTTGACTTCAGCGCCGCTGCGGTCCAGGAGGCCAAGCGCTACGGGAGTGAGGTGGATCCGGCGGAGGCCTCGCGGCGCGTTGATCTGCGCAACGTGCCGCTGGTGACCATAGACGGTGCCGACGCACGTGATTTCGACGACGCGGTGTACGCCGAACGCGCACGTAGTGACTTCCGCCTGCTGGTCGCCATTGCCGATGTCAGTCACTACGTGCGGCCCGGCACGATGCTCGACACGGAGGCGCGCGCGCGGGGCACCTCGGTCTATTTCCCCTCACGCGTGCTGCCCATGTTGCCCACGGCGCTGTCCAATCACCTCTGCTCGCTCGAGCCGCACGTCGATCGATTGTGCATGGTCGCGGACATGCGGGTGAGCGAGCGAGGGGCGCTGCACGGCTGGCAGGTCTACCCGGCGGTGATGCGCTCGGCGGCGCGGCTGACCTACGATGTGGCGTTTGCCGCCTTGTTCACGCGCGATGCCGCGACCCGGACCCGCCTGGGGCCCCTGGTGGACAAGCTCGAGCCCCTGGTCGAGGTGTATCACGCCCTGCTCAAGGCGCGTTCGCGCCGCGGAGCGCTGGATTTCGACGCACCGGAAGCCAGCTTTACCCTCGGCGAGCAGGAGCAGGTGCGCGGGATCGAGTTCAAGTCGCGCAACGAGGCGCACAAGCTGATCGAGGAATGCATGGTGCTCGCCAACGTGGCGGTGGCCAAGGAGCTGCAGCGCCTGCACGTGCCGGCCCTGCATCGTGTGCACCCGCCGCCGGAGCAGCGCAAACTCGACAACCTGAAGGCGACGCTGGCCGTGCTCGGCATCGGGCTGCAGATACCCGAGGAGGTTCGCACCCGGGATCTAGCCCAGATCGCCCCGCGCGTGCGGGATGCGCAGCTGCGGCCCTTCGTCGAAACGCTGGTGGTGCGCTCGCTCTCGCAGGCCGTCTACCAGCCCGAGAACATCGGACATTTCGGCCTGGCTCTCTCCGACTACACGCACTTCACTTCACCGATCCGCCGCTATCCGGATCTGCTGGTGCACCGGGCGCTCCGTGCCGGATCGGGGCTGGCGCCGCGGGAGTCCACCCCCGACAAGTCCGCGCTCGAGCCGATGGGTGCCGACCTGTCGCGGCTTGAGAAGCGCTCGGACGAAGCGGATCGCTACGTCGACACCTTTTTAAAATGCGTGTACTTACGCGATCGTATCGGCCAGTGCTTCGAGGGCCTGATCACGACCGTGGTTGAGTTTGGCTGCTTTGTGCGGCTGTTGTCGGTGGATGTCGACGGCTTGCTGCACCTCACGGCCCTCAGCGATGACGACTACGCGATGACGCGCGATGGCGGCCAGTGGCAGGGCCGGCGCAGCGGGCGCAAATTCGGCCCCGGCATGCGGGTGCGCGTGATGGTGACGGCCGTCAATCCGGTTGAAGGACTCATCGATCTGGAGTTGGCGGCCAACTGATGGCTTCGGAACGGGTCTACGGACTGCACACCGTGCGCTCGCTCCTCACCCGCGCGCCGCAACGGGTGCGCAAACTCTGGCTGCAACAGGGACGCAATGATCCGCGCGCCGCGGAGCTTGAAGCGCTGGCGCGCACCGCCCACCGGCCGATCGAGCGCGCGGATGGCGCGCGCCTGCGCGCCTGGCTCGGAGAAGTCGCGCATCAGGGCGTCATGGCGGAGATCGACGTACTGCCGCCCCTCCGCGAAGACGATTTTTACACGCAGCTGGCCGGTGCACCCGATCCTCTGGTACTCGCGCTCGATGGGGTCCAGGACCCGCACAACCTCGGCGCCTGCCTGCGCACCGCCGATGCCTGCGGAGTGCTGGCGGTCGTGGTGCCGCGTGATCGGGCGGCCCCGCTCAATGCGACCGCCCGCAAAGTAGCGGCGGGGGCGGCGGAAACCACGCCGGTGGTGACGGTGACCAACTTGGCGCGGAGCCTGAAGCTGATCAAGGAGGCGGGCCTGTGGATCGTCGGGGCCGATGCGGGCGCGACGCTGCCGGCCTGCGAAGTGGACCTGACGGGCGGCCGCTGCCTGGTGATGGGTGCTGAAGGGGCCGGGCTGCGCGAGCTCACACGGCGCAGCTGCGATTGGCTGGTCAGCCTGCCGGCGCTGGGTGCGGTGGCGAGCCTGAACGTCTCGGTTGCCGCTGGAATGCTCCTGTATGAGGCGATCCGCCAGCGACACTAGCCCGCGCCCGCCTTGCGCGGCAAGCTGCGTTTCGAGTATCCTGCCCGGCCTTTTTTGGCAGCGCGACCCGCCCCTCAGGGGGCCGAATCGGGCTTCTCCTTGCCGCACTGCGCGATGCCTTCCGCAGGCGGCATGTCCATCCATAAGGAGTTAAACATGAGGCATTATGAAGTGGTGTTCATGGTCCATCCGGACCAGAGTGAACAGGTACCGGCGATGATCGAGCGCTACCGCGGCATGATCGCCGCGGGCAGCGGCCAGGTGCATCGGCTCGAAGACTGGGGCCGCCGCCAGCTCGCTTTCCCGATCCAAAAGGTCCACAAGGCGCATTACGTGCTGATGAATCTCGAGTGCGACCAGAAGACGCTGACCGAGCTGACCGGGGCGTTCCGCTTCAGCGACGCTGTGTTGCGCCACCTCGTCGTCGGCATGGAAGCGGCGGTGACCGAGCCCTCGCCGATGGCGCGATCGGAAGAGGAGAACGAGGCCCGTCGCGAGCGCGACGACATGGGCGATGACGACGACATGTCGCTCAACGCCTGAACCCGCACCGCACGCTGCATCGAGGACCTGCCATGTCACGTTTTGTACGCCGCAAGAAATTCTGCCGCTTCACGGCCGATGACGCCGCCGCGATCGATTACAAGGATCTGGGGACGCTCAAGAACTACATCAGCGAGACGGGCAAGATTGTGCCCAGCCGTATCACCGGCACCAAGAGCTTCTACCAGCGCCAGCTCGCGACCGCGATCAAGCGCGCGCGCTTCCTGGCGCTCCTGCCGTACACCGACCAGCACTGAGGCCCGCCATGGACGTCATCCTGCTGCAGAAAGTGGCCAACCTGGGTGCGATCGGCGATCGCGTCAAGGTCAAGAGCGGCTACGGCCGCAACTACCTGCTGCCTTCGGGCCGCGCCACGCTGGCGACGGCGGCGAATGTGGCCCGCTTCGAGGCGCGGCGCCACGAGCTCGAGAAGCTGGCTGGCGAAGCGCTCGGCGGCGCGCAGGAGCGTGCTACGGCGCTGCGCGAGTTCCGGCTCTCCATCACGGCCAAGGCCGGTTCGGAAGGGAAGCTCTTTGGCTCGGTCGGCACGGCCGACATCGCCGAGGCCTGCACCGCTGCCGGCCACCGCGTCAACCGGAGCGAAGTGCGGCTTCCCACGGGCCCGATTCGCACCGTCGGCGAGCACCAGGTCACCCTGCACCTGCACACCGACGTCGAGGTCGCGATTACCGTGATCATCGTCGCTGAAGAGCAGGGCTGAGCCGGGTCTGAGAGCGGTCGGTCACACTCATGGCCGGGCCGCTTCGTTCACGCCGGGAGGGTGAAATCCCCGACCCAAGCGGCAGCGTACCGCCACACTCGGTCGAAGCCGAGCAGGCGGTCATCGGCGGACTGCTCATCGACACCCAGGCCTGGGACCAGGTCGGCGACCTGATCGTTGCCGAGGATTTCTACCGTCCCGATCACCAGCTCATCTACACGGCCCTGTCCGAGCTGATTGCCACCAGCCGGCCGGCTGACGTGGTCACCGTGGCCGAGCAGCTCGAACGCAGCGGCCGGCTCGAGACCGCCGGCGGACTGGGGTACCTCGGCACGCTGGCGCGTGATACGGCCACGGCGGCCAATGTGCGCGCCTACGCGCAGATCGTCCGCGAGCGCTCGCTCCTGCGCCGGCTGATCCACGCGGGACGCGAAATCACGGCTTCCGCCTTCGCCAGCGACGGACGCGAGGCGCGCGAGCTGGTCGATGAGGCCGAGCAGCGTGTGTTCGCGATCGCCGAGCAAAGCACGGGTCGCCGCGAAGGCGCGGTGAAGGTGAGCAGCCTGCTGCCGGCGCTGATCGACAAGATCGATGAGTGGCACACCAATCCCAACACGATGCGGGGTCTGCCCACCGGCTTCACGGATTTTGACCGCAAGACCGGCGGATTGCGGCCCGGCGATCTGGTGATCGTGGCCGGCCGGCCTTCCATGGGCAAGACGACGCTGGCGGTGAACATCGCGGAATACGTGGCGGTGAACCCGGGCACGCGCGCCTCAGTGGCGATCTTCAGCATGGAAATGCCCTCCGAGCAGCTGCTGACACGCATGCTCAGCTCGATTGGCGGTGTGCCGCTCAACGGCATACGGAGCGGTCAGATTTCCGACGAAGACTGGGTGCGGGTCACGGCCGCGACCAGCCAGCTGTCCGAGGCGAAGATCTTCATCGACGAGTCCCCGAGCCTCACCCCCACGGAACTGCGCGCCCGCGCGCGGCGCATCCGGCGCGAACACAAGCTCGACCTCGTCATCGTCGATTACCTGCAGCTCATGCAGGTGCCGGGCACCAAGGAGAACCGTGCCACGGAAATCGCCGAGATCTCGCGCAACCTCAAGGCGCTCGCCAAGGAGCTGCAGATCCCGGTCATTGCGCTCTCGCAGCTCAATCGCGGCGTCGAGCAGCGCACCGAGAAGAAACCGGTGATGTCGGACCTGCGCGAATCGGGCGCGATCGAACAGGACGCGGACATGATCCTGCTCATCTACCGCGAAGAGGTGTACGACAAGAATACGCCCAAGCGTGGCGTCGCCGAGATCGACCTGGCCAAGCACCGGAACGGCGAGATCGGCACCTTCCTGCTCACCTTCCAGGGCCAGTACAGCCGCTTTGCCAACTACGCCTCCGACTCCTATGCGGAGGGCGTCCTGCGGTGATCAGGCTGATCCGCGCGCGGATCGACACGCACGCGCTGCGGAGCAACCTGGCGGTGATACGGGCCGCGGCCCCGCGCAGCCGGGTGCTCGCCGTGATCAAGGCCAACGCCTATGGCCACGGCCTGGTGCCGGTCGCGCTGGCGCTCTCGACGGTCGACGCCTTTGCCGTCGCGCGCATCGAGGAGGCGGGCGCCTTGCGTACCGCGGGAATCACGCAGCCGATCGTGCTGCTCGAGGGCATATTGAACGCCGATCAGCTGGCGGAGGCGGCGCACCTGCGGCTCGATCTGGTCATTCACGATTCCATGCACATTGCGCTGCTCGAGCAATACCGCGGCAGCCAGCGCTTCGCGCTCTGGCTCAAGGTCGACACGGGCATGAACCGCTTGGGCGTGCGCACGACGCAGTTCCAGGAATCGTGGGACCGGCTGCAGGCCCTCAAGCCGGCACCGCTGACGCTGCGGGTGCTCACGCATCTGGCCTGCGCCGACGAACGCGGGAACACCGCCACGGCCGAACAGCTGGCGCGACTGGCCCCGCTGGTGCAGGGGCGCGGTGCCGAGGTATCGATTGCCAATTCCGCCGCGATCCTGGCGCACCCGGCCACGCACGCCGACTGGGTGCGGCCCGGCCTGGCCCTTTACGGCGTCTCACCGTTTGCCGGCGAGGTGGGCCTCACGCTGGGCCTGGTTCCGGCCATGACCCTGGAGAGCACGATCATCGCGGTGCGCTCGCTCGAGCGCGGTGAGTGCGTGGGCTATGGCGCCGCCTGGCGCGCGGCACGCCCGTCACGCATTGCCATCCTTGCCGGGGGCTACGGCGATGGCCTGCTGCGGAGCCTGCCCAACGGCGCACCGGTGCTGGTGCACGGCCAGCGCGTGCCGCTCGCGGGCCGGGTCTCGATGGACATGATCGCGGTGGACGTGACGGAGTTGCCGCCGGTCGCGGTCGGAGAGCGGGCGGAACTGTGGGGACGCGGGCTGCCGGTGGAAGAGGTGGCCCGCGCGGCCGGGACGATTCCCTACGAACTGCTCTGCGGCGTCAGCCAGCGCGTGTCGATCGAACTGGCCTGAAGCCCTTCAGCCCTCGAAGAACCCCATTTTCACGCCCGCGAGCTGAATCACGTCGTTATCCGCGAGCTTGCGCGCGTGCGCGCCGATGGGCGCGCCATTGACCTGGGGAAAATTCTCGGCGCTATCGGCATCAACGTGGACCAGGAAGAAACCTTCCGACCGCCGTGTGATGGCCGCTACCTGCACGCCGGGCCGCCCGAGTGTCGTCAGGGTCTTGGTCAGTTCCAGTTCCCGGCCGGCGAACGCTCCGGACAGCACCTGGAGCCGCGCCTTCTTGAGAGCCGGTGCGCCATTGCCCAGCGTCCGGCGGGAAGCCGTCGCCTCCGCGCCTGCCACGGCGGCCCGCACCTTATCGACGGGGCGGGCCGAGGGCTGGATGACCATGGTCTTTTCGAATTCGTCCTGCTGGGCGGTGTCGTCCTCGACAAAGCGCAGCTGGTGGTGGCCGCAGGTGATGACATCGCCGTGCTGCAGCGCGTGCTTCTTGATCAGCTTGCCGTTGACGTAGGTGCCGTTGGTGCTGTTCAGGTCCTCAAGAAAGGAGTCATTGAGGATGTTGATGATCAGCGAGTGGTGACCGCTGACCGCAGGATTGTCGATGCGGATGTCATTGTCAGGGAGGCGCCCGATCGTGTAGCGCTCCTTGTTCATGTTGTACTCGGCCATCATCTGGCCGTCGAGACTTAGAATAAGCCGTGCCATATTGTTATCGCCTCTGGGTCAACTGAACCAACCCAACATCCTGTCCAATACTCCGCGGCGCACCGGGAACGAATCAAGGACCTGTGCCAGCAATACGGAAATATTGTCCTTGCCCCCATTGTCATTGCCAAGCTGGATCAACTGCTTCGCTACGATATCAAGGTTAGCATCAAAGGTGTTGATCGTTAAATGAATATCGTCGTCCTCGACCATGTCCGAGAGGCCGTCTGAGCAGAGCATGTAGATATCGCCTCGCTGCGCCGGGTGTTCCTGGATCTCGACCTCGACGGCCGCTTCCACGCCGAGCGCGCGGGTGACGTAGTTCTTGTTGGCGGCGCGCTGCGCTTCCGCCGGGGAATAAAACCCCCGGTCGACCAGTTCCTGCAGCAGGGAGTGATCGAGCGTCACCTGCTCAAAGGTAGCGCCCCGCAGTCTGTACATCCGCGAATCCCCGACATGGGCGATGGTGACGCGATTGTCGTAGAAGAGCGCGGCCACCACCGTCGTACCCATGCCCTCGCACTGGGCCTGGGTGCGTGCCGTCTGGAAGATGATCTTGTTGGCGCGCGTGATGGCGTCGCGCAGGATGATCGCCGGGCGCGACAGGCCGGAGTCCGTATCGGCGGCCATCAGGTCTTCCCGCTCGACCGATTCGCGCACCAGGTTGGTGATGGTCTTGACGGCGATGCCGCTGGCCACCTCTCCGGCGTTGTACCCGCCCATGCCGTCGGCGAGGACGAGCAGCCCCATATTGGCGTCCCAGGCGATGGTGTCCTCGTTGTGTTCGCGGATACGACCCGTGTCCGTCAGGCCAATGCAGCGGAGCTTGCCCTTCAGACTCATGGTTCGGCCCCAGGGAGCGGGCCGGGCGGGTGCTTGGATTTGGTGAACTCGGTCACAAAACGGGTCCGATAACATCCGGGCAGGCGGCCGGTGCGAGCCGCGCCCAGCAAATTACCATCGGCTGCCAGCACCGGGCACGCCCGGATTCACAGATGCAAGGAATCGAGCCTCCCGGGATCAGCATAGCGCGGCATCGTACTGGAGTTTGCAGTGTGCCGCGACAGGGCCGATGCGCGGGCGGTGCGCTCGGCCAGCGCTTGCCCTAGCATTGGGTCCTCCATGGCACGCAACCAACCGGTTTTTATCTGCAGCTCCTGCGGCGGCGAAGCGCTGAAGTGGCAGGGCCAGTGCCCGCATTGCGCGGCGTGGAACACCTTGAGCCGTCTCAGCGGCATCAGACCGGCAGCGGGAGGGCCGAGCATTGCGGTGCCGCCCGCTCTGGCTGTGGCGCTCGCGAGCGACCCGGCACCTGAAGTGCGCCTGAGCCTGGGCGCTGCAGAGCTCGACCGCGTTTTTGGCGGTGGACTGGGCCTGGGCTCCGTGAGCCTGCTCGGCGGGGAGCCGGGCATCGGAAAATCCACGCTGCTGCTGCAGGTGGCGGCATCGCTCGGCCGCGAGCGCCCGGTCCTGTATGCCTCGGGCGAGGAATCGACGCAGCAGACCACGCAGCGTGCCCGCCGCCTCGGCTTGGTCGCACCGCAGCTCGTGCTCGCGAGCGAGTATTCCCTGGAAGCGATCCTGGCGCTCAGTGGCGAGCATCACGCGGCCCTGCTCATCGTGGATTCGATCCAGACCCTGCAGACCAGCAGCGTTGAATCCAGCCCGGGAACCGTCCAGCAGCTGCGCGAATGCACGGCGGCGCTGGTGAGATTTGCCAAATACAGCGGCACGGCGGTGATCATCGTCGGACACGTCACCAAGGATGGCACGATCGCCGGACCGAAGCTGCTCGAGCATCTGGTCGACACCGTGCTGTATTTCGATGCGGACGCCGGCAGCCGCTACCGCATGCTGCGTGCGACGAAGAATCGCTTTGGGCCCGTCAACGAACTGGGCTTCTTCGCCATGTCGGAGGCGGGATTGCGCGAAGTGCCCAACCCTTCCGCAATATTCCTGTCGCGCCATGCGCAGGCGGTGCCCGGGAGCCTGGTCATGGTGGCGCGCGACGGCGGCCGGCCGTTGCTGATTGAGGTGCAGGCACTGGTGGATCGCACCCGCTTCGCCACGCCGCGGCGCGTGGCCGAAGGCGTCGACGCCAACCGCCTGGGGCTGCTGCTGGCGGTGATGAGCCGGCACGCGGGCTTAAGCCTCGGGGACTACGACGTCTACGTCAATCTGGTCGGCGGATTGCAGATCGCGGAGACGGCCACGGACCTGCCGCTGGCGCTCGCCCTGGCATCGAGCCTGCGCGGCGAAGCGCTGGACGCCACACTGGTGGCCTTTGGCGAGCTGGGGCTGACCG
>Ga0193713_1000091_pt1 | contig 26229 bp, 25 predicted proteins | sample H3a2metaG_FD_143054 | JGI IMG/M metagenome (GOLD analysis project Ga0193713, IMG submission 143054) | Soil microbial communities from a riparian zone of the East river system, Colorado, United States - H3a2 | ecosystem: Environmental > Terrestrial > Soil > Riparian zone | place: USA: East River... | reverse complement strand
CAGATGTCGCTCGGGTCGCCCGAGAGCGCCGCCCACCGGAAAGGCCCGCGCCCTTCGCAGAAGAGCGGACGGATGTAGGCGGGCACGAATCCCGGATAGTCGAACGCGTTCTCCACACCCGCAAGCTTCGCCTGGCCGCGCAGGTTGTTCCCGTAGTCGAAGACGACCGAGCCCTTCGACCGGAGCTCGATCATCGCCCGGCAGTGGATCGCCATCGACTCCATCGACCACTGGATGTACTTCTCGGGCGCCCCCCTCCGCAGATCCGCCGCTTCGGAGACGGTGAGCCCCTTCGGCACGTACCCGTTCAGCGCGTCGTGCGCGCTCGTCTGGTCCGTCACGAGGTCGGGCACGATCCCGCGCCGGACCATCTCGGGAAGAACCTCCGCGCAGTTTCCGACGAGGCCCACCGAGAGCGGCCGCCGGTCGGCGCGCGCCGCGTCGAGCTGCGTCAGCGCCTCGTCGAGCGTCGTCGCCTTGCGATCGCAATACCCCTGCGCGATCCGCCGGTCGACTTTCCGCTCGTCCACCTCGATCCCGAGAAACGCCCCGCCCGCCAGGGTCGCCGCGAGCGGCTGCGCGCCCCCCATGCCGCCGAGCCCGCCGCTCACGACGAGCCGCCCCGCGAGGTCGCTCCCCCAGTGCTGTCGGGCCGCCGACGCGAAGGTCTCGTACGTCCCCTGCAGGATCCCTTGTGAGCCGATGTAGATCCACGAGCCCGCCGTCATCTGCCCGAACATCGTGAGGCCCTGCGCCTCGAGCCGCCGGAAGTGGTCCCACGTCGCCCACGCGGGGACCAGCATCGAGTTCGAGATGAGGACGCGCGGCGCCATCTCGTGCGTGCGGAAGACCGCGACGGGCTTGCCCGACTGCACCAGGAGCGTCTCGTCCGGCTTGAGCGACATCAGCGATCTGAGGATCGCCCTGAAACAGGCCCAGTTCCGAGCCGCCTTGCCGCTTCCGCCGTAGACCACCAGATTCTTCCAATCTTCCGCGACCTCGGGGTCCAGATTGTTCTGGATCATGCGGAACGGGGCTTCGATCTGCCAGTTCTTGCAGGAGAGTTTTTTTCCGCGCGGGGCCCGGACCGGTTTCACGCGAGTCTCCCCGCGCCCCGCCGCGCCGCAGCCACGACGTCGGCCGGCCGGATTTTCTTGAAGTCAAGCCTGAGGTAGCGGTCCTCCTCGAGGAAGGGCACCGACTTGCGCACCTCGCGGTGGGCCGCCGCGACCCCGGCGCCGGGCTTCAGCGGCTTGAGGAAGTCGAGCCCTTGCGCGGCGCAGGCCGCCTCGAGGACGAGGATCCGGCGCAGGCCCTCCACGGTGCGGAGGCATTTCCGCGCCGCGAGGGGACCCATGCTGACGTGATCCTCCTTCGCCGCCCCGGTCGGGATCGACTGGACGCTCGCGGGGGTCGCGTCGACCCGGCATTCCGCCGCGATCGCCGCCGCCGCCACCTGCGCCATCATGAAGCCGGAATTGACCCCGCTTTCCCGGACAAGGAAGGGCGGAAGCTCGCTGAGGTCCGGATTCGTCATCCGCTCGATCCGGCGCTCCGAGATGTTGGCGACGGTCGCAAGGGCGATCGCGAGGAGGTCGGCCGCCTGGGCCAGCGGCTGGCCGTGGAAGTTGCCCGCCGAGACGACGTCGCCATTCGCGAAGACGAGCGGATTGTCCGTGACGGAATTGACTTCAATCAGCAGGACGCCCTTGGCAAAGTCGAAGGCGTCACGCGCCGCGCCGTGGACCTGCGGCATGCACCGGAGCGAGTACGCGTCCTGGACCCGACGGCAGTCGCGGTGCGACTCCAGCACCTCGCTGCGCGCGAGCAGGCGGCGTACGTTTTCCGCGACGGTCTTCTGGCCCGGGTGAGGCCGCGCCGCGTGAACGCGCGGATCGAAGGGCTTCAGGCTCCCCTTCAGCGCCTCGAGGCTCATCGCCCCCGCGACGTCCGCGAAGAGGAGCAGCTCCTCGGCCTCGACGAGCGCCTCCGCGAGAAGCGCCGACATGAGCTGCGTCCCGTTGATGAGCGCCAGCGCCTCCTTCGGCCGGAAGCGGTAGGGTTTGAGCTTCGCCTTCGCGAGGGCCCGCAAGGCGGGGCCGTGCTCCACGCCGGGCGCGGACGCGATACCCTCGCCCATCATCACGACCCCGAGCTCCGCCAGCGGCGCGAGATCGCCGCTCGCCCCCACCGACCCCACCGTGGGGACGCAGGGCTCGACGCCGCGGTTGTACATTTCCGCGAGCATCCGGACGAGCGCGGGAGTCACGCCCGACGCGCCCAAGGCGAGCGAATTGGCGCGCAGCGCCATGAAGGTCCCGGGCCGATCAAGATGAGGACCCGAGCCCACGGCGTGACTGCGCAGGAGATTCGTCTGGAGCGCCTCGAGGTCGTCCTCCTCGATCCGCGTGTCGCTCAGCCGTCCGAAGCCGGTGTTCACTCCGTAAACCGTGCGACCCTCGGCAATCGCCTTCTCGAGCACGGCGCGCGTCCGGGTCATGGCGCGCACGGCGGCCGGTGCGATCTTCAGGCGGACTCCGAGGCCCTGCGGCTCGTCACGGACGAGCGCCTTCACGTCGTCGAAATTCAGGCCGGGACCGCCGAGCGAAAGGGTGCGGGGCATGGGGACCTATTGTAGGCCCCCGGCTCGAGCCGTCCAGAGTATGCTCCAGAGGATGGAGGACCTGCGATTCCTGGATCACACGGGGGACATCGGGTTCGAGGTCAAGGCGGCCACGATCGAGGATCTCTTTCGCAGGGCGGCCCGCGGACTGTACGAAATCCTCGTCGAGCGTATGCCGGCACCAGGCGGAGGCGAGGAGAAATTGGAGCTCGAGGAGGAGGGCGCCGACCTCCTGCTGAGGTCGTTCCTCTCGGAATTGCTGTACAGATTCCTCGCGCGCCGTACGATGTTCGTCGAATTCACGGACCTGCGCGTCGAGGGCAACCGGCTGACGGCGCGGGGCCTCGTGGCCGCGTTCGACCCGGACCGGGACGGCCTGCGGACGGAACTGAAGGCGGTGACGTACCACCAGCTCGAAATTCGCCGGCAACCCTCCGGCTGGAGCGCGCGGGTTATTTTTGACGTGTGAGCATGAAACGGCTCTCGATTTTCGCGGCGATCCCGCTCCTCGCGGGCTGCGGCTACCTCTCCCAGCGGGCGCGCGACCTCGGGGACATTTTCCGCGTCGAGGGCTCGGTAGGCACCGGCCTTCAGGCGAGCGTCACCGCGGGCGAAGTCGCCCACCTTGGAGTCGGATCGAGCCGCTGCTGGACGGCCGGCTGGGCCTACGGCATCGTGACGAAGGAGCGCCGGTCCGAGGATTATTTTCCGCTGTCGTACGCGTGGTCGTTCATCGAGCCGGATACCGCCGCGCTCCATGTCCTGAAGATCGGGGATGGGTCGGAACTCCCCCAGCACCGCTGCCCCGTCCTCGGGCCCGCGAGCCTGTCGACCGGAACGCTCGAAAAGCCTCCCATGCAGTACTGGGACATCGAGATCGGCGTCATGGTGCTCGCCGTCGGAATTGATATCGGGTTCAACCCCGCGGAACTGGTCGACTTCATCCTGGGATTCGTCGGGATCGACATCGCCAGGGACGACGATGAGGCCGGACGCGCGCACCGGCGGCTGTGGGTCCCCGTCGAGCCCGAACACCAATCCGGGAAGTAACGCCATGGCGGACGTCCCCCTGCGCCAGATCAACGACCATCTCTACGAGATCCCGCCGACTGGCGGGATGCTCGTCCCGGGCCGGATCTACGCCTCGGCCTCGCTCATGGATTCGTCCCGGAACGACGAGAGCCTGCAGCAGGTCATGAACGTCGCGCATTTGCCCGGAATCGTCGGCGCGTCCCTCGCGATGCCCGACTTCCACTGGGGCTACGGCTTTCCGATCGGCGGCGTCGCGGCCTTCGACGCGGAAAAGGGAATCGTCTCCCCCGGCGGCGTGGGGTACGACATCAACTGCGGCGTCCGGCTCGTGCGCACGAACCTGACGCTCGACGACGTGAAGGACGGGATCCGGGACATCACGCGCCAGATTTTCCGCGACATCCCGGCCGGAGTCGGGAGCGACGGCACGATCAAAGTAAAGGACCGGGCGGAGGGCGCCCGGCTTGTCACCGAGGGCGCACGCTGGGCCGTCGACGTGGATACGGCTCCTCCGAAGACCTCCTCCACATCGAGGAAGGTGGACGGCTCGAAGGGGCCGATCCCGAGGCGGTGCCTCACCGCGCGTGGGAGCGCGGCCTTTCCCAAGTCGGATCTCTCGGAAGCGGCAACCACTTCCTCGAAATCCAGGTCGTCGAGGAGGTCTTCCGTCCCGAGGTCGCCACGCGGCTCGGACTCGAGCGCGGGACCGTCGCGATGGCCATCCATTCGGGCTCCCGCGGATTCGGACACCAGGTCTGCGAGGAATCGCTCGCCGCCATGGTCCGCGCCTCGGCGAAATACGGGATCCGCCTGCCCGACCGCCAGCTCTGCTGCGCGCCCCTCGGGTCGCCCGAGGCGGCGCGATACCTGGGCGCCATGTTCGCCGCGGCCAACTTCGCCTTCGCCAACCGGCAGGTGATGCAAGGGGTGGCGCAGCGGGCCCTCTCGCGCGCCACGGGGAGGAGCGCCGACGACCTCGGCGCGCGCCTCGTCTACGACGTCTGCCACAATATCGCCAAGTTCGAGACCCACGAGGTGGACGGAGTCGCGCGCAAGCTGTGCGTCCATCGCAAGGGCGCGACGCGGGCCCTTCCCCCGGGCCATCCGCTCATCCCCGAGGCGTATCGCGACCTCGGCCAGCCGGTGCTCGTGCCGGGGGACATGGGCCGCGCCTCGTTCCTCCTCGTGGGCAAGGCGCGCGCGGCGAAGGAGACCTTCGCCTCGACCTGCCACGGGGCCGGCCGCCGCCATTCGCGCACGGCCATGAAGCGGATGCTGAAGGGACGCGACCTCGTCCGCGAAATGCTCGAGAAGCACGGCGTCGTCGTCATGGCCCACAGCCGCGATGGCATCATCGAGGAGATGCCCGAGGCCTACAAGAACGTGACGGAAGTGGTGGACGTGATGGAACGAGCCGGAATTTCCGACAAGGTCGTCCGTCGTCCGATTGAGACCGATCGCCTGTATTAAGGGGTGAGATGACCGCTGACCGCTGACCGATGACTGCTGACCCCCGTCATCCGTCATCTGTCATCGGTCATCAGGCAAGGTCCGCCGCTTCACTCTTGGGCAATCGGGTCATCAGAGACTTCAAGCCCTCGAGCGGCGGCTTGCCCTCGTGCAGAATTCGGCACACCTCCTCGGTGATCGGCAGTTCCAGGTGGTGCTTCTGCCCGAGGCCGCGCGCCGCCGTGCAGGTCCACACCCCCTCGGCCACCATCTTCATCCCCTCGAGGGCCTGGTCGAGCGTCCGCCCCGACCCCACGGCGCGGCCCACCCGCAGGTTGCGCCCGTGGCGGCTCGTGCACGAGGTGATGAGGTCCCCGATCCCCGAGATCCCGAAGAAGGTCGCCTTGCGCGCGCCTAGGGCGGTCCCGAGCCGGGCCATCTCGACGATGCCGCGCGTGACGAGCGCCGCTTTCGCGTTGTCGCCGAGACCGAGTCCGTCGGCGATCCCCGCGGCGATGGCGATGACGTTCTTCAGCGCGCCCCCGAACTCCGCGCCCACCGGATCGTCGCCCGTATAAAGTCGCAGGCTCGCCGAGGAGAGCGCCTCCTGCCACTTCCGCGCCTGCGCTTCGTCCCGCGATGCCGCCACCACGACGGTCGGCAACCCGCGCGCGACCTCCTCCGCGTGGCTCGGCCCCGACAGGACCGTCACCCGCGGCCGGTCGAGGACCGACTCGAGGATCTCGCTCGGCCGCGCGAGCGTGCCCACTTCGATCCCCTTCGAGAGCGACAGGACCGGGACGCCCGCCGGGAAACGCGGGCGGAGCGGCGCGAGCGTCGCCCGCACGTGCTGCGTCGGGACGGCGCAGATGACGCGGTCCGCGCCGTCGAGCGCGGCGGGATCCGATGCGAGTTCGAGATCGGCAGGCAGCGGCACCGAGGGAAGGTAGGCGCGGTTTTCGCGGTCGCGGCGCAGGGCCTCGACCTGTTCGGGGCGGCGCCCCCAGAGGCGGACGCGGAATCCCGCCTGCCGCGCGACGAGCGCCATCGCGGTCCCCCACCCGCCCGTGCCGAGGATGGCGACCATTTCGCTCACGAGGGCCCTCCCGCGCCGGGGCGCCGCACCCGTGGCTCCTCGCCCCGTTTCAATCTTCCGAGATTGTCGCGATGGCGCCAGACCACGACGGCCGCCAGCAGCACGAAGAGCGCGAGGTTGATCGTCCTTGCGACGGGATCGGCGGGCTTGCGCAGGAACTGCGCCGCGGGCAGGGTGAGCGCAGCCACGACCGAGGCGAGCGATACGTATCGCGTCGCCCCGAAGACGGCCAGCCACACGGCGACGGCCGCCGCCCCCGCGACCCAGTTCAGGGCGAAGACCACGCCCGCGCCCGTCGCCACGCCCTTGCCTCCCTTGAAGCTGAGATAGACGGGGAGGAGATGGCCCGCGAGCGCCGCGACCCCACACGTGGCCATGAGCGTCGGCTCGAGGCTGACGCAGACCGGGCACGGCCACCTCGCCGCCACCCACGGCGCGAGCCAGAACGTGGGCGCGAACCCCTTGAGAAAGTCGAGCGCGAAAATCGGGGGGAACCACGCGGTGCCCAGGACCCGCGCCGCGTTCGTCGCCCCGATGTTCCCCGAGCCCGCGGTCCGCAGGTCGACCCCCTTCGCCAGCTTCGCCGCGAGCCACCCGAACGGGATCGCGCCGACGAGGTAGGAGACCAGGGCGGCCGCCCCGTAGATGGCGTCGGTCGGGACCGTCACGGGGTCTCGTCCGGCGCCGGGGGGTCGGGGAGCGCCTCGCGCGGGATCGGGATCGGCTCCCCGTGGACGAGCACCGCCGTTTCGCTCGAGACGGGACGCTCCGCCGCGGCCCGGAGCTGGCCGCACGCCGCCGAGATCGCGTCCCCCTTCCGCTTGCGCACCATGACGGGCACGCCGCAGGAGCCGAGGGCTTCGACGAACCGGTCGACGCGCGTCGGCGACGGCGACTTGTAGGGCGTCTCCTCGACCCGGTTGAAGGGGATCACGTTCACCTTGCAGCGCGTCCCCCGGAGCTTCTTGCCGAGCTCGAGGGCGTGCTTCTTGTCGTCGTTCACCCCGTCGATGAGCACGTACTCGAAGGTCACGTTTTTCCCCGTGGCGGTCCGGTATTCGACCCCCGCCTTCACGAGCTCCGCGATCTTCCTCTTCATCGTCGGCACGACCTCGAGCCGGATCCGGTCGTTCGGCGCGTGGAGCGAGAGGGCGAGGTTCGGCGCCACGCCGTCCTCGACGAGCTTCGGGAGCTTGTCGAGAATCCCGACCGTTGACAGCGTGACCCGGTTGTAGCCGATCCCCATCCCCCACGGCGCCTTCCACGTCCGGAGCGCCCGGACGAGGTTGGCGTAGTTGAGGAGCGGCTCGCCGATCCCCATGATCACGAGGCTGTCGATCCGCTCCTCGGGCTCGAGGAGATTGGCGGCGAAGACGACCTGCTCGACGATCTCCCCGGCGGTCAGGTTCCGCACGAGCCCCTCCAGCCCGCTCGCGCAGAAGACGCACTTCACCGGGCAGCCGACCTGGGTCGAGACGCAGACGGTCTTCCGGTCCCCCTCGCGGATGAGAACGGTTTCGATGAGGTTCCCGTCGCCGAGGGCGACGAGTAGTTTTTCGGTCCGGTCGGGGCTCACGTGGCGGTCGCGGACGTGCGAGCCGAAAATGCGGAACTTGCCGGCCAGGAGCTCCCGGGCCTCCTTGGAGAGGTCGGTCATCGCCTCGAAGGTGGCGGCGCGGCGGCGATAGATCCACTGTAGGATGGGCCGGGCCCGCCAGCGCTCGAGTCCGAGCGACTCGAGGAGCGCCTCGACCTCGTCGAGGGAGCAGTTGGTCAACGCCGGACGGGGGTCCACGAAACCCATCTTAGCAGATGGTCGAACTTACGCCGACGCTGGGAACTGGGAGCGGGGAGCTGGAAGCGGCGCGGGCCTCAGAGGCACTGCATGCAGGCGACTTTCCCGCGCCTTCCCGCCTCGCGCTTCGTGTAGAACTTGAGGCGGCGGTCGTCGGGGATCATGACCGCGTACGGGCAGTGCGTGGCGTGGAAGTGCGGGCTCCCGTCCGTGGTGATGAACGAGGGCTCCTTGCGGTTGATCCGGTCGACGACGCCCCGGAGGTCCTCGTCGGCCATTTCGGGCCCGGCGTTGTAGGCCATCTCGACGACCTCGAGCTGGACGTTGGGGTCCTCGATGTCGGCGACGATCTCCGCCTGGGCCTCGGTGACCATCCCGGCCCGGAGCGCCTCCTGGACGGGGACCGGCAGCTTCAGGAGCGCCCGGCCGCGGGCGACTTCCTCGGGCTTGAGCCCCATCGTGTGGGCGAGGTCGGTCTCGGTCACCCCCGGGCAGCGGAGTCGGAGGCGGTCGAGCATCAGGACGAGGTCAATTGGGTTCAGGCTCTCGCGGTGGAGATTCTCCAGGGTCGCGACCTGCATCATTTCGCGCGGGGAGAGGGTCCGTACGATGGCCGGGATCATCTTCATCCCGAGCTCCCGGGCCGCCATGAGCCGCCGCTGGCCCGCGATGAGGACGTACCGGCCGTGGTCGCGGTTCACGATGACCGGCACGATGACGCCGTACTTCTCGATCGAGGCCTTGAGGCTCGCGTGGGGCCCCTCGACCACGTACTCGCGCGGCTGGTGCGGATTGTCGTGGATCTCGTCGACGGGGATGTAGGAAAGCCGGTCCTCTCGGCGCGAGGGCCGCAGCAGGGAGCGGAATCCGCGCCCGAGGGCGCTCCAGAACCCGCCCGACCCGCAGTGCTTGCAGAGATGATCGGTGTCCGGCATCGCTTTCCTCTCATGGGGTCATCGGCAGGAGGGCGGGCGGACCTGAACCCATTTCGAGCTTCCCGTTCCCCGACTGGACCTGTTGAAACCGTTTCCTCACCACGAAGCCACAAAGTCACCAAGAAGAGGAATTTCTCGAATGTGCCCGCCGGCGTTCGTGGCCCGAGGGGCCACGAACCGGCCCCGGAGGGGCCTGGGACGGCGGGAAGAGCCGCGGAGAGAAGGCGGCTTCTCTCGCGGCTCTCCCGGCCGTCCCATCCGGCGGGCGCTCGACCGATCGGCGTCCGCTTGGTGTCTTCGTGCCTTGGTGGTGAAGGAAGGGGTTTCCAACTCAGCAATCCCCGACTCTCGTGCCCCGTTCCAGAAGCTTCGAGCTGCCAGCTGGAAGGAGAGACGTAGGGGCCGGGGATAATTCATCAGGCGAGAAGCTCGAAACGTCGGGAGCGGGGAACGGGGAGCGGGGAACGGGAAGCGGGCACCCCAACCTACCTCAATCCGCGATGATCTTCGAGCTCTCGAGGTCGCCCTCGAAGGTCTTCTTGAACGGCTTCTTGAAGAGGTCGAAGAGCACGCCGGGGATCCGGGCGAGGACGAAGTCGAGCCCGAAGAGGGCGGCGGTCTCCGTCCAGACCTTCACCTTGAACTTCCCGTCGAAGAAGAAGTCGCCCTGCCCGATCACGCTCCCGCTTCCGATCTTGTCGAGGAAGGCGAACTCCTTGATCTTGAACTTGCCGTCCCGGATGTCGAAGAACGCTTTCATCGCCGTGAACCGGCCTCCCGATCCCAGCGGGTCCAGGAAATTCACGATGCCCGGCACGTCGAGGAGCTGCCCCTCCGTGATCGACAGCAGGCACCCCTCCTCGCCGCTCTTGAGCGACACCAGGTCGTTCGCCTTGCCCGTCAGCTTCGGGATCCGCAGGTCCACCTTCCCCGCGATCGTCTTGCCCGACCATTTCGCGGTGTCGTTGACGAATTCCCGCAGGTCGAGGCGGCTCACCGTGAAATCCCCCTCGATGTCGTTCGTCACCGAGTCCAGCGAGAACCAGCCCAGGACCTTCCCCCCGTAGGCGTCGGCCGTGATGTCCCGGAAGACGAGCATTGATCCCAGGATCGCGAAGTTCGTCGAGAAGTTCTGGACCTGCTTCTTCAGGATCCGCGCCGACCGGACGTCGATCTTCCCGGACATCGTCGGCTTCCCGTCCCGGATCGGGCCCGCGAGGATCACGGTCCCGTCGAGGTCTTCCACGCGCACGTCGGTCGCGATGACGCCCTTCCGGAGGTCGAGCCGGAGCGAGACCCGCATCGCGGGCCGGTCGCGCTCGCGCCACTCGTCCATCGTGAATTTGAAGTCCGCCGTCCCGGAGAGCTTGAGCGACTTGAGCACGTCCGAAAGCGCCCGGGGCATCCGCTCCTTGAAGCGGTCGTCGATCGGGATGGCCTTGCCGTCGATCTCGAGATGCGTCGTCGGGCCGTCGGCCCCGGGGGAGATCTCCCCGCTCACGGCGATCTCCCCTATCGGATCCACCTGCCCCATCAGGTGGTTCAGCCGGACGCGCCCCTCGTTGAATTCCACCGTCCCCTCGCGGATCGTGACCGGAAGCGGCACGTCCCGCACGAGCACCCGGTTTCCCCGGGCCCGGGCCGTCGCGCGGATCCGCGGCTCCCCGCCCTTGCTCCGCAGGAGGCGCAGGTCGAGATCCACTTCCCCGGTCGGGAGGACCCGGTCCCACACGGCCCGCGTCTCGGCCGGCAGCGCGTCGCGGAACCGGGCGTCCAGCTCCAGCGACGTGGCTCGCACGTCGAGGTCGACCTCGGGATCGGCGGAGATCGAGTCGATCCTCCCCGAGAACCGGAAGTCGCCGCGTCCGTGCACCCCGCGCAGCCGCTTGATGATCACTTCATCCCCCTGGACCCGCACCTCCCCGACCGCCCGCTCGATCGAATAGGGGAAGCCCGAATAGACGAACGCCGCTTCTTTGAAGAAGAGGTCGACGGGGATCGACTCCTTCAGGTTGGGGCCGGACTCCCGGTGGATCGTGGCCCGCGCGTCGAGAGTCCCCGACGGGCGGAACGTGGCCCAGACGTCGCGCGCGTTCTTCCCGAGGGCGTTTCGCAGGGAGTCGTCCAGCGGGACGTCGTCCATCTCGACGCGGAAATCGTAGCCCGCGTCCTCCCCGTAACCGTCGGCCCTCCCGTCGAACCGGATCGCGGTCGACTTGCCGTGCCGGGCGTCGATCTGCTTGATCGTGAATCCATTCAACCGGAACTCGATCTCGCCGCGGACCTGCTCGAACAGGTACGCGAAGTTCTCGTACAGCAGCGTCAACCCCCGCGGCTTCAACGTGAGGCGGAAGACCTCCCCCTCATCCGGCTTCCGGCGGTCGTACGCGAGGTAGATGTCCGCCGCGGCGGGGCCCACGGGCCGGAAGCGGTCCCACGCGACGTGGATCGACGGGTTCAGCGCCTGCCGGATCGCCGTCCCGAGAACGAGCTGGTCGGTGGAGAGGTGCACCTCGTGCTGGCCCGAGTCGAGATCGATCTCCCCCTGGACCCTCCACTCGCCGACGAGCGCGTTCCGCAGCGTCCCCCGGACGAAGTAGCGATAGCCCGTCGTCGGGACCATCACGAGCTCGCGGATCTCGAAAATCTGCGGCTCCTCCGACGCGAGCACGCTGGAGTGGCCCAGCTCGAGGGTCCCGCCCCGGCAGGTGACCCGCGGCAGGAGGTGCGGCGGGATGAGCTCGCGCAGGGGTTTGCCCGGGCCGGCGCCCCCCCGGTTCCCCATGTCCGCCACGAGGCGGTCGGAGAGTCGGACCCGCGGTTCTTCCAGCACGATCGACTCCACGACGAAAGACCCTTCGCGGTGGCCGATCGTCGCGATGACGCGTTCCGCCGCGAGGAACGGCCGCGTCCGGTCCGGAAGGCACACCTCGGCCTTCTCGATCCGCAGGCGCCCGCCGAGCGTCATCGTGACCCGCTCGAAGGCCAGCAGGTCGCCCGCGCGGCGGCGGAGCTGGAGGTCGGCGATCCGTCCCAGGACGCTCGCCTTCGTCAGGAGCACGACGTCGGCCCCGATGTTGAGGAGGAGGACGCCGAGGGAGAGCAGCACCGCGGTGCGCTTCTTCATCGGGGGGCGTCCGGGCCGGAAGATGATGCTCCTCCAGCTGCGGGGGGCCATGTCGGTCATAGCGCCGCCTCCCGCCGTCCGCCCGTGTATAATTCGCGCCCATGCTTCTGGAATGCGTGCCCAATTTCAGCGAAGGCCGCCGCCGGGAGGTCTGCGACGAGATCGTCGCGGCCGTCCAGGCGGTCCCGGGGGTCCGGTTCCTCGACCTCGAGATGGACCGTGACCACAACCGCTCCGTCGTGACCTTCGTCGGGTCCCCGCAAGCCGTCGCGGAGGCCGCCGTTGCCGCCGCCCGGAAGGCTGTCGAGCGGATCGACCTCACGCGCCACGAGGGGCAGCATCCCCGGATGGGCGCCGTCGACGTGATCCCTTTCGTGCCGATCCGGGACGCCTCGATGGAGGACGCAGTCCGGATCGCGCGCGAAGTCGGCGCGCGCGTCGGATCGGAGCTGAAGGTGCCGGTCTACCTGTACGAGGCCGCCGCCACCCGGCCGGACCGGCGCAATCTCGCCGAGATCCGCAAGCCGCAGTTCGAGGGGCTGCGCGATCTCATCGGCAAGGACCCGGACCGCGTCCCCGATTTCGGTCCGAACGCGATCCACCCCACCGCGGGCTGCGTCGCGGTCGGCGCCCGTCCCCCGCTCATCGCCTACAACATCGACCTCGAATCGCCGGACGAGAAGCTCGCGAAGCGGATCGCGAAGAAAATCCGGGGGCGCGACGGCGGCCTTCCGGCCATCAAGGCGCTCGGCCTCTTCATCGCGGACCGCGGGTGCGCGCAGGTTTCGATCAACGTCTGCGACTTCACGCGCACGTCGCTCGAAACGGTTTTCACGGCCGTCGAGCGCGAAGCTTCGGCGGCGGGCGTGAAGGTCCGGTCGAGCGAGATCGTGGGTCTCTGCCCGCAGGCGGCGCTGCCGCCCGGGACCATCGAGCGACTGAAGTTGACCGGGTTCCGACCGGACCAAGTGATTGAAAATCGATTGTGATGATGACGGATGACCGCTGACCGTTGACCGCACACTCCTGTCATCGGTCATCGGTCATCGGTCATCGTTCTTACTTGAGCAGTCCGGTTTTCCTGGCCGCTTCTTTCACGATCATCCGGTGCTCCCCCTGCGTCTGCGGAGGGTCTTTCGCCAATTCACGGTCGACCTCGTGCACGAATTCGGCCGCCCGCTCGTGCGTCTCCCGCGTGCCGCCCTGGACGTGGTAGCGCTCCCCGCGGGTGACCCGGACATGGCCGTCGCCCGGATTCACGAGGCCGAGAATGAAGTGCCGGGGACGTTTCATGGTCATGTCAGTATAGCGCAAGAGAGATCGCAAGCCAGCTTGAAGCTCGTGGGCATCGGACGGTCAATGGCTTGCAGTAAACGGCGAACGTCCCCTATGGGTGCTTGCGCTGTTCCAGGAAGTTCTGCCGCTCCAGGGGAGTGTTCCACCAGATCTGGAAGTCGGTGATCTTGCCGTACTCCTTGCCCGTGATGAGCCGGAGCGTCCGGACCGGCCACGACAGTCCCTGCGGATCGGAGGGCTCCGCCGAGAACCGCTCGAGGCCCTGGATGAGGTTGTCCATCGACTTCTCGAACGTGTTCCGGTCCCGCACGCCGACGAGCAGGGCGGGCAGATGGTCCGCCGCCGCGCGGGCGATCAGGGGCGTCTTCGGGTCGAGATCCTGGACGAGGACGACGATCGCTTTTTCGCTGCCCAGCCGCGCGAGGGCCTGGGCCAGGGCCGCGTAGAGCGCGACCGCGGTTTCCTTCCGCGTCTCCTTGAGCCATTCGAGGAGCAGCGGCTCGACGACCGCCGGTTCGCCCCGCAGGCCGAGCGCCTCGATCGCCGGGACGCGCGGCTGGTCCGACTTCGCGTGATCGAGCACCTTCTGCCGGGGATAGTCCCCCGGCAGCATCGCCATCTCGCGGAGGATCGAGGCCCGCCGGTTCCCGGTCGCGCCCGCGAGCCGGGCTTCGTAGGCGTCCACCGCCCGCTTCACCTTTCCTTCTTTCACCAGGAGATCGAGGGGCGGACGCGGAGCCCCCGACGGGTCCGGGAAGAGAAGCAGCCGCACCGCCTCGCCGGCAGCCGTAACGGCCCGCCCCAGGGGACGCCCGTGACGGCGGAGGACGATCGAGTCGTTCTCGCCATCCTGCTCCGCCGAGAAAGCCGTCTCCAGCATCCGCTTCACCGCGGCCACGCTCGAGGGGAATTCGGAGACGCCCCGGTTCTCGCGCCCGGGACCGGCGAGGAGCGCCTCGAGCGAAGCCGAATCGAGGATCCGGTCCCAGTGGGCCGCGAGGAGCGTGGGCGATCCGAAAATCTCGGTCGAGACGAGGCTGTCCCCCACCGCCACCGCCACGCCGACCATCAGCGCATGGGCGGACCTCAAGTCCACGAGCGCCATGTGGTATTCGGTCAGGCCCGTTCGATGATCCTTGTAAAGGTCGAACGGTGAGATCTTGCCGCCCGGGCCGTTGATCGCGGCCCAGACGCCCGCCTGTCCGGGCTCCTCGTTGAGGAGTCGACGCATTCCGAGCGAGGCCCAGTAGTGTCCGGACTCGGGCCGGAACGCGACTTTTTCTGCTCCGCGCGGCTGGTTAGGTTCGACATCGAAGACCTCGACCGCCCGGTCCTTGTTGGCGGGGATGAGGGTGTCGCGCGCCACGACCCGGTCGGGGCGTCCGGCGACAAGAATTTCCCCGGCGAGAAGGACGAGGGCAGCGTCGCCCTTGTTCTTCACGCGCACCTGGAGAGAATTTTCGTCCGTGATGTCGACCTTGCCGTTCCCGAAAGCTTCGGGGAAGGTCGTCACCGCGACGGATTTCTCGGACGCCGCGATGAGCGGATAGAGCGTCAGGTTCTTGTACCCCAGCGGAGGGCCGATCTCGAGTCCGTCCAGCGCCCGCGTCACGGCGGTGTTCGCAACGCCCCCCGGCTTTTCGATGCGGCGCGACGCGAGCAGCTCCGTCCGCTGCTCCTCGCTCATCCACCGGCCCTCGTGACGGACGAGCTTCAGCTCGTGGAGCTTCTCGGCCACCACGTCGTCGAGTGCGAGCGCCTCGCCGGTCGGGGATATGACGAGCCCGCGGTCCAGGGCGTCGGCCATGGCCTTGGCCATGTACCCGTCGCCTCGCTTGACGAGGCCGAGTTCCTCGATGATCCGATCCCGGGCGGCCTTGGGATCCGTCACGCCGGTAACCTTGGCCATTTCCTCCTGCACGCGCCGTTCGATTTCCGCCTTCGCGAGCACCCACTTGCCGTCGATCCACGCTTCGCCGCGCTCGAGGCGGTCCCGCATCTCCTTGGAAATCCAGGTGTCGCCGAACTTCGCGTAGCCGATCTTCTCGAGCCAGCGGGGAACGAAGTCCGCGATCGTGAACCGCTGGTTTCCCTCCCACACGACACCCTCTTCAGGGGCGGGGGTCGAACCATGGTCGACCGGCTTCGACTTCGCGAGCTGTTCCTTGAGATCGTCGATGGCCCGGTCCGCGGCCTGTTTCTGGATGAAGTACCCGACCGCAAAGGCGACGAGGGCGGAGGCGGCGAGCGCGGGAATGGCCCAGAGGGCGCGGGGCCTCGGAACGACGAACCGGCGCGTCGAGGGGCGGCGCATCCCTGTGTTCTGGTAGAGGACCTGGCGCTCCGACTCCGCGCGGGCCGTGTCCATCACGCGCCGGACGAAAGCCTCCGGCACGGCGCGTTCGCCCGCCTCCTGGAGCGCTTTCAGCGACGCCGAGAAGGCCTCGTACTCCCCCCGGCAGTCGGCGCAGCCCGCGAGGTGGGCCTCGAGCTCGCGCCCGCGGTCCGCCGGGAGGTTCCCGTCGTAGAGGTCGCTGAAGAACTCCTGGTGTTCGCGGCAGTTCATTTGTGGTCCTGGCCCTTGTCCTTTTCCTTCTCGCGATCGGCGCGCTCGCGCTCCGACTTTTCCCACGCGTCCTTGATCTCCTGAACCGTGGGTTCCTGCTTCCCCCAGGTGACCATCCGGACATCGAAGCTCACCTCGCGGACGGCGAGGACTTCGAGTTTCTTGTTTCCCGTGATCGTGTAGAAGATCAGCCGGTTCGTCTGGCTGTCGAAGAGGACGAAGGCGTCCTGGCCTCCGCCCATGGAGACGGACGAGGCGAGCCACCGCGTCGTCTTGTTGTCGACGGACTGCGCCTCGGCCGTGCGCTCGAACCGGCCCGCGCCGAATCCCGCGACGACGCCGAAGAGCGCCGCGAAGGCCAGCCATCCCGTGTAAGGTTTCATGACGATTCTCCTGACGGAGACCCGAACCGCTTCCAGACGTCCTTGAAGGCCAGCCGCGCCCGCGAGATCCTCGACTTCACCGTCCCCATGGGAAGACTCAGGATGCGGGCGATTTCGTCGTAGGCCAGTCCCTGCACGTCTTTCAGGACCAGGATCTCCCGATCGTCCTCCTTCAAGAGCTTGAGGGCGGCCGCGACGCGCTCGCGCGCCTCGCCCCGCTCCAGCTCCTCCTCGGGCTCGGGCCCCTCGGCGGCCATCGCCGTGGGCACGTTCCGCGTCGTGTCGGCGCCCTTGCCGCCCTCCCAGTCCAGGGACCCCGCGGGATGGCGGGAGCGCCGCTTGAACTCGTCCTTCGCCAGGTTCGACGCGATCGTGTACAGCCAGGTCGAAAACTTCGCCGTGCTGTTGTACTCCCCGATTTTCCGGAAGACCCGCAGGAAGGCCTCCTGCGCGAGGTCCTCCGCGGTGCGCGGGTCGCCCACGTACCGGAAGAGGAACGACACGATCGCGTTCTTGTACCGGTGGACGATCACCTCGAACCCGGCGGCCACCTCCGACGGCGGCGCCTCCTTCAGGCGCGTCATCAGGTCGTTGTCGGAGAGCGCCCCCGGATCGAAGGGCCGTTCCTCAGAGTGTAACGACGGGTGGGCCATGAAGTTCCTTCACTGTACCTTCCCCGCAACTCTCGAACAAGCGGACGCCGTCCCCCTGTTAACCGTTGGTGGCGCCTCCATGTTGAGGATGAATGCTCGTCGCCTGTCGAGGAAAGCTGGGATAATGACTTCATGGGCCAGCAGCATCATCACCCCCGGCCGGCGGAGGCCCCGGAATCGGCGGCCGGCCTGCGCCACGGCGAACGGCGCCGCCTCCTCCTGGTCCTCATTCTCACCGGCGTCACGATGGTCGCCGAAATCATCGGCGGCCTCCTGAGCGGATCGATGTCGCTCCTCGGCGACGCCTTCCACATGCTCACCCACTTCGGGGCGATCCTCCTGAGCTACGCGGCGATCCTCGTCGCGGTCCGGCCCGCCGGCCCCGAGAAGACCTTCCGCAACTGGCGGCTGGAGGTGCTCGCCTCCTTCCTGAACGGGCTCCTCCTCATTCCCATCGCGGGCTACATCATCTGGGAGTCGGTGGACCGGTGGCTCCACCCGGTGCAGGTGAAGCTGCCCCTGATGCTCGGCGTGGGCGCCGTCGGACTGCTCGTGAATCTCCTGAGCGCCGCCTTCCTGCACCATCACTCGAAGCACGACCTGAACATCCGCGGCGCCTTCCTGCACATGGTCGCGGACTCGGTCTCCTCCATCGGCGTCCTCGCGGCCGGCGCCCTGATCGCGATCTTCGGAGACCGGATGCTCGGCGCCGATCCCGCGGCGGCGGTCCTCATCTCCGTGATGATCCTGGCCTGGAGCCTCGGCCTCATCCGGCAGTCCGTCCGGATCCTGCTCGAGGCGGTCCCGGCCCACCTCGACCTGGAAAAGGTCCGGGAGGCGATGAGGACGGAGGAGGAGGTCGCGGATATCCACGACCTCCACATCTGGACGATCACGTCGCGGATGTACGCCCTGACGGCCCACGTCTGCCTGAAGCGCAACCTCGAGGTCTCAAGGACGGAAGAGTTGGGGCACCGGCTCCAGCACCTGCTCGACGAGAAGTTCGAGATCAATCACTCGACTTTCCAATTCGAGGTCCGCCCCGCCGAGAAGCTCCACTGCGAACACGAGCACGAGCCGGCCCAGGGGATCGGGCACATCCACCCGCATTGACGATGGCACGGCCGATGATCCGAATCCCGCTCGACAGCGACGCCGTCGATTTGCTCGGGCGCCCGCCGGGACCCGGGTCGCCCCGATGAGCCCCCCTCCGGGACGGTACGCTCCCGCGATCAAGATCGCGCAATGGTGCGTCCTCGCCGCGGTCTTCCTGACCATCGCCCACATCTTCCCGCGGCTCTTCTTCCCCAGGCTCATGATGGCCTCCACCTCCCCCGCGAACGACCTGGTGGCGGAAGTCCTGATCCGCCCCACGACCTATCCCCTGGTCTTCTCCGGCTACCGGACGATCTTCATGGGCAAGGGGGTCGACATCGTGGTGCGGGTGCGGGGCCGGGCCTCCGGCGAGATCCTCTACGAGGACGTCCTGGCCGTCGCCCAGGCGCAGGACACGGACGCCGAGTCGGTGGACATCGACTGGAAGGAGAACGGCTCGGTCCGCTTCAACTACGACCAGCGAAAGGCGGTGCTGATCTTCAGACCGTGATCAAAAGAAGTCACGTGTCGAGAGTCGTGGGTCGAGAGTCGAAAAAAGATGTCCCGGGTCGCCCGTCACTTGTCGCGAGACTAACCGATGCAACTCTTCTTTTGTCCCTGTTGCGGATACCAAACGTTGGATGAGAAGCCCCCCGGGACCTTCAACATCTGTGAAGTGTGCTTCTGGGAGGATGACAATGTTCAGTTCGACGACCCTGGTTACGTCGGGGGCGCCAACCGGGTGTCGCTTCGGATAGGGAGACTCAATTTCGAGAAATTTGGTGTCTGCAAACCAGACATGGCGAAAGAAGTTCGAACGCCGCGTATCGATGAGCCTCGTCAGCCCGGATGGAAGGCGGAATTGCCGTGACGAGATTGGCGCGGAAGGCGGATCGACCCGAAACGCGGGACTATTGACCCTCGACTTCTTTCGACGACTCTCGACGCTTGACCCTCGACCCGGGACTTCTAGAGTTTCGGCAAAGTGACTTCGATTTGCTTCTGGTACTTCCCCTTCTTGTCCGCGTAGGAAGTCTGGCAGACCTCGTCGGACTCGAAGAAGAGCACCTGGGCGATTCCCTCGTTCGCGTAGATCTTCGCCGGGAGCGGGGTCGTGTTCGAGATCTCGAGCGTCGCCGTCCCCTCCCACTCCGGCTCGAAGGGCGTGACGTTCACGATGATCCCGCACCGCGCGTAGGTCGATTTCCCGAGGCAGACCGTGATCACGTTCCGCGGGATCTTGAAGTACTCCACCGTCCGCGCGAGGGCGAAGGAGTTGGGCGGGATGACGATCGAGTCCGCCTTGATGTCCACGAATGATTTCGGGTTGAAGCTCTTCGGGTCCACGACCGTCGTGTAGATGTCCGTGAAGAGCTTGAACTCGTCGCTCACGCGGATGTCGTACCCGTAGCTCGAGACGCCGTAGCTGATCACCCCGTCGCGGACCTGGTTCTCGACGAAGGGCCGGATCATGCCGTGCTCGACCGCCATCCGCCGGATCCACTTGTCCGATTTTACCGACATGGTTCCCCCTGATTCCTGACTCTTGATTCCTGATTCCTGCGCTGACTTACAACCCCCGCAGGTCTTCGAACTCCTCGTCGAACTTCGCTTCGAGCATTTTCTGTGGAATCGGCAGGAACGAGGGGAGCTCCGCGGCGCACGTCCACCGCGCCGGCTCCACCCGGAAGACGACGCGCGCGCCGAATCCCGCCAGCGACGCCTCCGTCGCGGTCCCCTCCTCCGACCAGTTCAACGCCCCGCCCCGCAGGACGCCGTCCCTCAGGTGTTCCAGTTTTCGCCGGAGCGCCGCGAGAAACGCCTCGCGATTCTGGAATCCGCCTTCCCGCGTGAAACTCCCCATGGCGGCCTCTGAATGCCGACAGCTGACCGCTTCTTACGCTGATCGCTGACCGCTGTCGGCTGAGAGCTCCCCTCTACACATCCAGGTATTTGACTTCCAGCGCATGCTTCTCGATGAATTCGCGCCGGGGTTCAACCTCCTCGCCCATGAGGATCGTGAACATGCGCTCCGCCTTCAGCGCGTCCTCGAGCGTCACCTGCCGCAGCGTCCGCGTGGCCGGGTTCATCGTCGTTTCCCACAGCTCCGACGCGTCCATCTCGCCCAGCCCCTTGAAGCGGCCGATATCCGGACCCTTGCGCTGGCCGATCCGCTTCAGGCCCTGCAGGATCTCGCGCAGTGAGGAGGCGGCGATCGGCTCCTTGTCCGACAGGAGCCGGTACTTGGCCTTCCCCTCCGCGTCGGGCGCCCGGAAGAATTCGGCGATGGGGAACCGGGCCTCTTTCAGGCCCTTCAGCGCCCCCTCGAGGTGGGCCAGGTCGTGGAACTCGCTCGCCCAGGCGATCGCCTCGCGCGGCGCCGCGGGCTGCTCGAGGTCGTCCCACACGAGGAGCACCTCGGACTTCAACCGCGCCTCCTCGTCGGCGATCCACCGGTTGAGCGCCTCCTGCGTGTAGAAGAAGTGCTCGCGGCCGTCGATCCGCACCCGGTAGATGGGCAGCGTCCCGCTCTTCGCGTCGTACGTCGCCAGGAACTTCTCCATCGGGACGCCCCGGCGCTGGACCTCGCCGATCGCGCCCTCGATCGCGAGCAGGTGGTCCACGAGCGCCTTCAGCTCCGCCCCCTCGAAGCCCCGGCCCTCGGAGGGGATCTCGAGCTTCGTCCCCTCGAGCCCGAGCTTCAGGAGAATCCGCGTCATCTCGGCGTCGTCGTGGATGTACGTCACCTTCTTCCCCTCGGTGATCTTGTAGAGAGGCGGCTGGGCGATATGGATGAAGCGCTGCTCGATGAGCGGCCGCATGTGGCGGAAGAAAAAGGTCAGGAGCAGCGTCCGGATGTGCGACCCGTCGACGTCCGCGTCGCACATGATGATGACCTTGCCGTAGCGGAGCTTCGCGAGGTCGAACTCCTCCTGGATCCCCGCGCCGATCGCTGTCATGAGCGTCCGGATCTCGTCGTGCTTGAGCATCTTGTCGAGCCGCGCCTTTTCGACGTTCAGGATCTTGCCCTTGAGCGGGAGGACGGCCTGGAACTTCCGGTCGCGCCCCTGCTTCGCGGAGCCGCCGGCGGAGTCGCCCTCGACGACGTAGAGCTCCGTCTCCTCCCGGTTGCGCGACTGGCAGTCCGCGAGCTTGCCGGGGAGGTCGCCGCTCGAGAGCGCGCTCTTGCGCCGGACCGCGTCCTTGGCCGCGCGGGCCGCCTCGCGGGCCTGCGCCTCCATGACCGCCTTCCCGACCACGGCGCGCGCGATCGCCGGGTTCTTCTCGAGAAAATCCCAGAGCTCGTCGCCGACGACCGCGTTGACGATCCCCTCGATCTCGGGGTTCGTCAGCTTCACCTTGGTCTGGCTCTCGAACTGCGGGTTGGGCAGGCGCACGTTGACGACGACCGCGAGCCCGCTCCGGTAGTCGTCGCCCGAGGGGAGCGAGTCCTTTTCCTTCAGGAACTGCGTCTCCCGGGCGTACTTGTTGCACGTCCGCGTCAGCGCGTTCCGGAACCCGGTCAGGTGCGTGCCGCCGTCGTGCGTGTTGATCGAGTTGGCGAACGAGTACTCGCTCGGCTCGTAGTGGTCGTTCCACTGCAGGGCGACCTCGACTTGGACCTGGTCGACGGTTTTCTCGAGGCTGATCACCTCGGGATGGATCTTCCCCTTCCCCTGGTTCACGAAGGCGACGAACTCGCGGATGCCGCCGTCGTACTTGTGCTCGACGGTCTTGCCGGTCCGCTCGTCCACCAGCGAGATGTGGACCCCCTTGTTGAGGAACGCCAGCTCGCGCAGGCGCCGGCCGACGAGGTCGAACGAGAAGGTCGTGTCCGGAAAGATCGTCGGGTCGGGCTTGAAGTGGATCCCCGTCCCGTGCCGGTCCGTCGGGCCGACCTCCTTCACGTCGGTCTCGGGCTTCCCCTTGAGGTAGCGCTGGCGGTACTCCTTGCCGTCGTTCCACCACACGGTCGCCTCGAACCACTCCGAGAGGGCGTTCACCGCGGTCACGCCGACGCCGTGGAGGCCCGCCGAGACCGAGTAGACCTTGTTGTCGAACTTCCCCCCCGCGTGGATGTTGGAGAGGGCGACCTCGAGGGCGCTTTTCCCCGTCTTGTGGACCTCGACCGGGATGCCGCGGCCGTCGTCCGTGACGGAGGCGCTCCCGTCCGCGTGGAGGCGCACCGCGATCGACGAGCAGAAGCCCGCCATCGCCTCGTCGATGGAGTTGTCGACGACCTCGAAGATCATGTGGTGCAGGCCGCGAGGGCCGGTGTCCCCCACGTACATGCCGGGGCGGGTGCGGACCGCCTCGATGCCCTCGAGGACGCGGATCTGCTCGGCGCCGTAGGTTCCGCCCGGGGCCATCAGCGGCCTCCCGGGGAAACGAAAATCGCCGCGTCCGCGGCGACCTGGCTGTCGGTTCGGGTCTTCATGCGATTCATCACGTTCCCCGGAGGACGCACCTCAGATCCGCGACTTTCCGGCCCGGGTACTCCGTCCGGAACCTCGCGAGGATCTCGGGCCTCCGGAACGACTCGATTTCCTGTCTCAGCGAGGCGGATTCGACGGCGACCGTGAGCGTGTCCCGGTTCATGCCGACGACGCGGGAGCGCCGGGCCACCTCGGGCCCCGCCGCGCGGCTCCACGCCTCGGTCATCTCGTAGAGCTCGTCGCGCCGCCGCGGCCCGAAGGCGCGCAGGACGCCCGCCAGCAGGTCGCCGATGGGCCTCGCCGCCCCCCGCTTCTCCAATCGAACCCCCCTCCGCCGATGATTCTGGATTCTCGATTCTGGATTTTCGGCCCGAGAATCGAGAATCAAGAATCGAAAATCGCTCCGTTTCCTTACAGATTCACGGTCAACGGCATGAGTACGTACACATAATCCTTCCCGGACTTGAACACGCCCGCCGAGGTCCGGTCCTTCAGGTGCAGCTCGACGGACTCGTCGGTGACGACCTTGAGGTAATCCGCGACGTAGTCCGGATTGAAGGTGATGTCGATCTCCTCGCCGCGATACTCGATGGGCACCTCGACGCTCGCCTCGCCCACGTCCTGCGTGCGGGTGAAGAGCGTGAGCTTGCCCTTGGCGAAGGTGAACTTCACGGCCCGCGTCTTGTCCGTCGTCATGAGCGACGCCTTGCGGACCGCCGCGTGGAGCGGCTCCCGCTCCAGCGTGACTTTCTTGTCCCGGTCGTTCGGGATGACCGCCTCGTAGTCCGGGAAATTCCCGTCGATGAGACGCGAGAAGATCATGGCCCGCGAGGTCTTCAGCCGGATCTGGGTCTCCTCGATGTGCAGCCAGACCGCCTCGTCCTCGTCGGTCAGGACCCGGTCGAGGAGGCTCATCGTTTTCGTGGGGACGATGACGCGCAGGTTCTTGGCCTCGCCCCCCTTGCCGGCCGTGCGGCTCCGGATGTACGCCAGGCGCTTGCCGTCGCTGGCGACCATCCGCAGCTCCTTGCCGTGGATCTCGAAGAGCTGGCCGGTGAGCGCATACCGGACGACCTCGCTCGAGACGGCGAACTGCGTTTTGCGGATCATCTCGCCCAGGTCCTTGGTGTCGACCTGGAGCGCCCCCTTCTCCTCGAAGCCCGGGACGGCCGGGAAGTCGGCCGGATCGATGCCGACGATCTTGAAGGAGGCGCCCGACGCCTTGATGTGGGCGAGCGTCCCGTCGGAGTCGATGACGACGTCGGCGTCGCCCGCCTCGCGGAGGATGCCCGCCATGCGCTGGGCCGGGAGGACGACGGTGCCCTCCTCCTTGACCTCGAGCGCCGGGACGCGGACCTTGAGTCCGAACTCGAGGTCGGTGCACGACAGCTCGAGCTGGGCGCTCTTCCCGGAGCCCGTGGCGGCGAGCTTCACGTTCGTCACCGCGGGGATGGTGCTGCGCTGGGGCACGACCGTGAGGGCGAGCTGAAACGCCTCGTGGAGCGGCCCGCGGGCGCATTTCACCTTCATGGACGGTCCTCAGGGGATGTCGGAACCGTCTATTTTAGCGTCCGGAGCAGCGAGAGTAAAGGACACGAGGCTCATTCCCCAGTCATGAGTCGCGCGTCAAGAGTCGAGGGTCGGAGTCCGAAAAGTCGCGGGTCAACGGTAGCTCTGTTGAAACCGCCTCCTCACCACGAAGGCACGAAGCCACAAAGAAGAGGGATTCCTCGAGAGCGCCCGCCGGCGTTCGTGGCCCGAAGGGCCACGAACCGGCCCCGCAGGGGCCTGGGACGGTGGGAAGAGCCGCGGAGAGAAGGCGTCTTCTCTCGCGGCTCTCCCGACCGTCCCTTCCGGCGGGCGCTCGACCGATCGACGTCCGCCTGGTGCCTTGGTGGCTTGGTGGTGTAAGAAAGGGGTCTTCAACAGAGCTATTCATCGGTCCCGGGTCGCGAGTTCCAGAAGCTCACGCTTCGAGCTTGTCGGCGAGTTCGCCGATCGTCATGACCTCGATATCGGCCGGAGGGTCGACCTTCTCGAGCCGGCCCCGGCGGACCAGCGCGCGCTTCATGCCCACCGCCCTGGCGGGACCCAAATCGTAGGCCGCCCCGAAGGCGGCGTGGAGCACCCGATCGGGCGGCGTCTCCATCCGCTTCAGCGCCTCCTCGAATCCCTTGGCGGAGGGCTTGTAGGCGCGCATCTCCTCGGAGGTGATGACGAGGTCCATCTCGACCCCCAGGTAGGTGAGGGTGCGCGCGATGATGTCCTTGTCGGTGTTCGAAATGATCCCGAGCCGGAATTTCCGCTTCAGCCGGACGAGCCCCTCGGCCACGTCCTTGAACGGCCTCCACGATCCCATCGCGTGGGCGAAGCGGTGGCCGTCGTCCGGATCGTAGCCCACCTTGAAGCGGCGCAGAGCCTCCTCCAGGCTCGACCCGAGGACGACGCGGTACCGCCGGAAGGGCTCCTGGACCATCTTGAACTGGAACGCCTGCCACGACCGCATCACTTCATCGACGGGCACGGAGACGCGCTTCTGGATGAGCAGGCTGGTGAGAAAACTGTGGACCCCCCGGTCCCAGTCGATGAGGGTTCCGTAGCAGTCGAAGGTGACCCAGTCGATCGCGGAGATCATCGGGACCCCGGACCCTTGTCGTAGAGCGTGCCCCCCTCGGAGACCCACTGCCCTTTCTCGAGGCGGAACTCTTCCACCCAGAGCCCCTCGCCGGAGTCCCGGAAACGGACCTCGACGCGGCCGACGAGCTGCGGAGGATTCTTGGCGTCCCCCGGTTTCTCCGTGAGTTTCGAGTTGATCCGCACCCGGTCGGCGGGGATGTCGACGGAACCATGGTAGGTCTGGGCGAGCCGCTTTCCCAGCCGGTCGCAGATGGCCTTCTGTTCGCGATCGACGAACTCCTGGAAGTCCTGGGTGATCTCCCGGTCGAATTCCCACCCGTCCCGCCCCGGGCGCAACCGGTCGTACTCGCGGAGGATCTCGCCGCTGGAACCCTGGACGTCGAGCCGGACGATGATCTCATCCTCGGCGTGGCGGATAACGACCGGCGGCGCGATGACGAAATCGCGTCCTTCCATCTTCCCCTGGTCGCGGAGGAGGCCTCGGAGACGCTCGACTGCAGGACGCGCCAGGTCCTCCGGCGGCGGCGGGGGCTTCCAGAGAACCAGGACGGCGAGCCCGACCGCGACCACCGAGCCGCCCGCGAGAACCGGCAGGTTCAGTCTCATTCCAGACGTGGAGTATAGCGGGAGGGCCGCGGGGCGAGGTAGATCGGCGCCTACCGGGCGGTGTCTCAGTTACCAGTTTCAAGATCCCAGATTCCAGTCTCCCGAAGTTCCAAGCATCCAGCCGGAGCCGAATCGCTCATTTCCGGGCAAACCGTGTGAATCCCGGCTTTGGAGTTTGAAACTGGATACTTCCGAAAGCTGGGATCTGGGATCTGGAAACTCGAAACTGACACACTACCGCCTACCGCCAGCCGAGGGCGGAGAACGCCCACCAGCACGTCGCCGCGATGAGGGCGCTCGCCGGGATGGTCAGGATCCACGCCCAGACGACGCGCCCCGCCACGCCCCACCGCACCGCCCGCAGGCCGCGGGTCGCGCCGACGCCCACGATTGCCCCCGTGATCGTGTGGGTCGTGCTCACCGGGATGTGGAGCCACGTCGCGATGTAGAGGCAGATGGCGCCTCCCGTCTCCGCGGAGAAGCCGTGGACGGGCTGGAGA
>Ga0193713_1000090_pt1 | contig 26413 bp, 14 predicted proteins | sample H3a2metaG_FD_143054 | JGI IMG/M metagenome (GOLD analysis project Ga0193713, IMG submission 143054) | Soil microbial communities from a riparian zone of the East river system, Colorado, United States - H3a2 | ecosystem: Environmental > Terrestrial > Soil > Riparian zone | place: USA: East River... | reverse complement strand
CGTAGGCTGTGAAATTGTCCGCATCACTGCGCCCACGGTAAAGGATGCACGCAATCTTGAGCAGATCGTGAAGGGTTTGCGGGAACGCGGCTGCAATGTGCCAATTGTTGCAGATATCCATTTCAAGCCAGAGGCGGCCATGGAAGCCGCCAAATGGGTGGACAAAGTGCGAATCAACCCGGGCAATTACGCCGATTCCAAGAAATTCGTCATTCGCGAATACACCGACGAACAGTACGCTGGAGAGTTGAATCGGATTCGCGAGCGGTTTTCACCGCTCGTCGATCTGTGCAAGAAGCGTGGAATCGCGATGCGCATCGGAACAAATCACGGCTCGCTTTCCGACCGCATCCTGAATCGGTACGGGGACACGCCGCTTGGAATGGTGGAAAGCGCGCTCGAGTTCGCAAGGATCGCGCGCGACCTGGACTATCACGATTTCATTTTCTCGATGAAAGCGAGCAATCCGAAGATCATGATCGCTGCGTATCGGTTGCTCGTTGCGCGATTGAACGAGCTTGGGTCGGATTGGAATTATCCACTGCACCTGGGCGTAACTGAGGCCGGCGAAGGGGAGGACGCGCGGATCAAAAGCGCGATCGGGATCGGCTCGCTGCTAGCTGATGGAATCGGGGACACCATTCGCGTGTCACTTACCGAGGACAGTCCACATGAGATTCCGGTGGCACGGGCGCTGGTTGGAATGCTTAAAAAGAAAACGCTCAACGCCCAACGCTCAACACCCAACGTTCAACTTTCGTACGATCCGTATTCGTATCAGCGTCGCGCGAGCGAAACGCTTGCTGTAGCTGGGATCGGTAATTCCGGCCAACGAGTTAAACTCGGTGGCGCAGAATTGATTCGAGTAGTCGTCAGACAGGCAAACTTCGACAAGATCGCCCACAAGATCGAGAAGATGGGCGATTACAAACCCGAGATTATCTATGAGAACGCCAACATTGCCGAAGTCGATCCGCGTGATGAGACCGCGATTGCCAAATTGAATGCGGAGCGCAGCCCGCAGTTTGTCACCGTTGGAGACGATGTCGATTTTGCAGTGATTCCGGCGTTTCGATTGCTGGCGAAACGCCTGCAGCCGCGGCATCCGATTTTGTTGACGGATGTTTTAAATTGTAGGGCGTCTGTGTCAGACGCCGCTGAAAAGGATGGCGTTTCACAGAAACGCCCTACAAATTTTCTTGAGACGCTCCTCACTGCAGCCACAAACATTGGTTCCCTGCTGTGCGATGGAATTGGAGACGCGATCTTGGTACAAGGCGAGGAGGCGCCGGGCCAGGCTTTGCGCCTGAGTTACAATATTCTTCAAGCAGCCGGATCACGGATTTTCAAAACCGACTATGTCGCCTGCCCTTCGTGCGGACGCACTTTATTCAATTTGCAAACAACGACGGCCAAAATCAAAGAAACCACGTCGCATCTCAAAGGGGTAAAGATCGCGATCATGGGCTGCATCGTGAACGGGCCCGGCGAAATGGCCGACGCCGATTTTGGTTACGTTGGCGGCGCACCGGGCAAGGTGAATCTTTACGTCGGCAAAACGGCGGTGAAATTCAATATTCCCGAAGCGGAAGCAGTGGACCGGCTCAAAGACTTGATCCGCGAGCATGGAAAATGGGTCGAGCCTGTACGCGGCACAGCCGCGCTCGAACCCGCTTCATAGCATAGCGCGATTTCAACCCCGAAAAGCGTTCGGGGTTCCATTGGTAATGCTCCAGAGCCATGGCTCTGGATGGGTTCGCACCCGGAGCCTTGTCTGCATTACAAAAATATAAGGTTAAAAGGCTTGACCTGCTTTTCGTGACGCCAACAAACTCGTTGATCGGAAAAGTGTAGGGAACAAAAACTCCAACTTCAACTTCAGCCAAAAAAAATATGAAAACTCTCCGTCGAATCAGCAAAAATCGTGCGTTTACCCATATGCGGATCCTAGCTGCGGTTCTCCTTGTCCTAGCCGCGGCAGCATTGCTATTTCTGGCGACATCGCCGCCCGCTGCTGCTCAGCGGACTGGTCGCCCGCAGCCTCTAACTCCAAAATTCTCCACAGCCGTCGCGTTTGATGTGTCGCCGGCTCTGCGCAGTCTGCCGCAAATCGCGAGACCCCGCACCTTCGCACCCGACACAATAGTGGAACCGCGAGAGCGAGGAGAGGAAGGTCCAAAGGCGCATCGGGTCAAGCCCTACAGTGCTGATGGAGCGCTACAGCTGTTCGGCCCGACGCCGGCCATCCCCGCTCCGTTGCAAACCTTCGAAGGGTTATCAAATCTAGATAACTTCAACATCTTCGGCTTCCGGGTGAACCCGCCGGACCCAAATGGGGAAGTCGGACCGAACCACTATGTCGAGATGATCAATCTTGTCTTTGCTGTGTATGATAAGTCCGGCAATTTGCTGGCGGGACCGATAGACACCGGTTCGCTTTGGGCCGGGTTTGCAATTCCAGATTGCACGGACCCCTCCGGCGATCCGGTCGTGCTATACGACCAGTTCAAGGATCGATGGCTCCTGTCGCAGTTCACCACCCGAGGCCCGGAGTTCTTCAATTGCGTCGCGATCTCGACGACCAGCGATCCAACGGGCTCCTACTACCGCTACGCGTTCTCGACCGGGGTCAACTTCCCAGACTACCCCAAGTACGGCAATTGGACAGACTCTTACGTGATCACAACGCGTGAGTTCGGACCAACCATTGAGTACGGCATCGGCGTTTATGCGCTTGAGAAGAACAAAATGGTGGACGGCGACCCGAATGCGCGAAACGTGAGATTCTTCATAGACGGAAACGATCCAGACCTGCTGCCGCTGGTTGGAGACGGGCTGCTTCCGGCGGACGTCGACGGCAAACAGAAGCCGAAAACAGACACGGCGATTCCGATCGTCGGAACGCAGGACGACAATGCCTCTTACGGCGCGACGTTCGACGCGCTGAACATCTGGGATCTAACTATAAAGTGGCGCTCGACCCCGATCGCGACGCTAATGCTGAATACGCAACTGTCGACAGCACCGTTCGACTCGATCTTCCCGTGTGCGCCGACGGCGCGTGACTGCTTGCCCCAGCCGGGTATCACGGACCCGAATCAGTATCTCGATATCCTGTCGTACCGGCAGCGGCCGACCTTCCGGCTGGCCTACCGGAACTTCAAGACCTATGAGGCGTTGGTGACCAACCAATCGGTCGAGGCGATGCCCGGTGTCGCAGGCGCGCGTTGGTACGAGATCCGGCGGACCGGCGGCACCTACAGCCTGTACCAGCAGGGTACTTTCGCGCCGGGTGATGGCGTCCATCGTTGGATGGGTAGCATTGCGCAGGACAAAAGCGGGAATATGGCTCTCGGCTACAGCGTGGTGAACGGAGTAGATGTCTTTCCCGGCGTTCGCTACACAGGCAGGCTCAGCGGCGATCCGTTAGGCCAGATGACTCTCGGCGAAGGCACGATCATCGACGGCTCAGGCGTGCAGAGGACGACCAACTCCCGTTGGGGCGATTACACGGATATTACGGTGGATCCCTCGGACGATTGCACGTTCTGGTACGTGAATGAGTACTATACCTTAGCTGGCCAGCAATCCAGCACAGCAGGCTGGCAGACGCGCATCGGCAGCTTCAAGTTGCCCGGCTGTCATTAGAAGGTAGTTGCGCGGAACGGCGATCCCGCTTGGCAAGGCACGCCTGCGCAGTGCGATCCAGGCACCGTGAGCGCACAGCATGCCGCGTCGGGTAAGGTGCACATCTACCTACGTCGGCCAGACAGCAGTGAACTTCAACATACCCAAAGCGGAAGCATTAATTGTCGGTTTTATTCTCGGGCTGCGTCGCCAAGACGCAGCGAAAGCCGTAAATAACATCTCGATCATTGCGATCGATGACATTCCGGTAGGAAGATTGCATCTCGAGGCGATTGCTCGTCGCCCAGGAACCGCCTCGCAGCACACCCCAATCACGACTGCTTCCGCTCGTGCCGCCTTTGTAAGTATCAAGGCACCATTCCCAAACGTTTCCGCCGAGATCGTACAAGCCTAACGAGTTCGGCTTGAAACTTCCGACCGGCATCGTCGCACCGCGGCGCCGTCCCGTTGCTGCGGAATAATTTCCTGCACCGTTGGGTGGCGGCCATTGTTTCCCCCACGGGAATTCGTTCTTAGTCTTGCCATCGCGTATCTCCGGCGTCGCACCGCTTTCATTAATAAGACCCACCGCCATGCTCCACTCAAGATCGGTCGGCAGCTGGTACGCTTGCTGATCTTCAATCAGATTTTCGTCGTGTTCCTTTTCCGTTAGCCATTTGCAAAATGCCATCGCGTCGAACCAGCTTACTTTTACCGCCGGATCAGTTGCTGTTTGATGGAAATCCGCCGGCTCATAATGGCGTCCAGTCGCGCGGCAAAACGCTTCGTAATCTTGCACCCGCGTTTCCCAGACTGAAATCTGAATGTCCCCGAGCGGAACGAACTTCATTCCTAATGAATTTGTGAACGGCTGCCCCGGCGCGGGACCGACGCTCTTTTCCAGACGCATCGCCAGAAACGTTTGCTGTTGCGGCTTAACTTTGCCACTGACCGAAGCCGGCTTGTAACCTGGCAGCTGTAGCTCGTATGTCACATCGTCGGGCCTTACTCCCTCTATCACCAGCGGCGTTTGACCCAACGCGCGTCCATTCGCAAGCACTGTTGCGCCGCCGGGCGCACTCGTGATTTTCGCGCTGCCGTTCGCAAAAACAAAGTGCGCGGCATTTTCGTGCTGGCCACCGACCGCAAGGGGTTGCCGTTCTGCGGGCCAACCAGCAAGTTGCGCAATCAATTCATGCGGACGCGCCGGAAGTTCCATTCGCAATGGCGTCCGTCCATGCGGTATTCCATCGATTAGAATTTCCGCGCCGGGCGGCTCGCTGGTGATACTCACCGTGCCATTTACGAATGCGAATGATTTTTGCGCAGTCTCGCCGCGCTGGATCTCAACACCGTCGCGCATTTCCCAGTCGCTGCGCTTCGCAATGAGCGCGTACTTTCCGGTCGGAAGATCGACAATTTTTTGTGGCGCAACTCCGGTGCGCGAAATCCGGCCGTCCTCGCTGCGCAAAGTAAACTGCGCGCCGGGCGGATCCGATTCAATATCCAACGCGCCTTTGCTCCGTGCCAAATGAAAAACGGGTACCTCAACTGATTTCCTGCTGGCAAGATCGACAATCGCCTCGATCGGATCGTAGCCCGGACTCATCACGCGCAATTTGTACTTGCGTGGCTCCAGTTCGTCGAATGTCGCCGGGCTTTTCTTGGCATGATCATCGAGCAAAACCAACGCGCCCGGCGGCTCCGTGCGAATTGTTGTTTGCAAATTGAGATCGCTGGTCGCCGGGGCGGGCGAATGCGACCGGATGGCGAAGACGATCGCCGCGATCAACAAAATGGAAAAGGCTGCGACGGCGAATTTTACGCGCGATTTCTCTCGCGGCGGGCGTTCGCCTCGCTCCAACGCTGCGAGGTCATCGCGCATATGTGCGGCTGACGCGTAACGCTTGCGCGGATCGTTCGCGCATGCTTTCACCAGCACATCGTTCAACCGGAGCAGCGCTTCCCGATCCGGACGCGTGCTTAGCCGTGAATCGATCTCTGGAAAATCAAGCCGATCTTTTCCGGTGCTGATTTCATAAATTACTTTGCCGAGACTGAAGATGTCTGCCTGCGGCGTGCCGGGTCCTTCCGGTGGAACATAACCTTCCGTGCCAACGAACGAGCGTTGCCCGGTCGCCGCCACCAATCCGATGTCAGCCAGCTTCGGCTTGCCATCGATGAAAATAATATTCGACGGTTTGATGTCGCGATGGGTAAGTCCATGCTCGTGCAGCGCCTGAAGCGCTTCAGCTAACGAAACCCCGAGTCGAATCGATTCGGGCGCCGAAAGATGTTCCTGCCGTTCCAGTTCGCTTTTGAGCGTGCGCGGTTGGTAATTGGCGATATCGATCCCGCGGCCAACCACATGATCATCGGCCAGCTCCATGATGTAATAAAGGTACTCGCTCGTACGACCGACATGCAGAATGTCGATGAAGCCGGCATGCACACGGGAGATCGGTTCGAAGCTGGACATGCCTTCGAATTCACGTCGAAACGCGCGCTCGCTTTCGAACGTGCTGCGATAAACAATTTTCACCGCCCGTAATGCGCCAGTGAGAGTGCGCGCCAGCCAAATTTCTCCGTAAGCGCCACGACCGATCACGCGCAGCACTTCATGGTCGGGAATAATAGGGACGTTGGCCGAAACCTTGGGAATGAGCGCGATTTTACACAAGCGCCGTGTGCGAAGCAATTCCGGCGGGAGCGCGCGAGGACCGCAGCTTTAGGTCGCAGCGTATCGTTCTAGGGTTTTTACTTCCTTTTTGATCAACGCGGAGACGCGGTGCCGCGCGAGATAAACCTGGCCCACGCTCACTCGCAATTGTGCAGCCACTTTTTGCGCTGGCCATTCTTTGCGCACGTAGCAATCGAATATCTGAAACTGTTTCGGGTCGACCTTCTTCTTCACCCGGGCGATCGCGGCGTCGAACAAGTTTTCCTGCCATTCCCGTTCCCAGAGCACGTCAAGATCGACAACGTTTGAGTCGGGCAGGCGTTCGATGGTGGCCGTCTTGCGATCGTCATCCGAAGGTTCGCGCTGAGTTTGCACACTGTCGCGCCTTCGAAATTGGTCCGCGATACGCCAGCGCGTGATTTGCAATAGCCAGCCTTTGAAAGAGCCAAGCGCTGGATCATAGCGCAACTTGTCGATCTTCTTTGCCACGGTAATGACGGTTTCCTGCACGACTTCCTGTGCTTCCGCGTCGGTCAGGCCGGATTTTTGTGCCGCCGAGTAAATCAGTTTCCAATAAGTATCGAAAAAGTCCTGCCAGCGCCGTTGATCGTCCCAGTTCGCAAGTCGATCCACCAGGCTGCGACGGGTGGCCAATAATCCGGCAGTCTTCATGTGATTGTATTGTAGCTGAGGACGTTGACCCCGGCCAAGTCCGTAGCCACGGTCAACGCCCGCGCCTACACCCATTTGTCATGTCGATCTTCTAACACCTCGTCCGGGGCACAATTATTATCGATTTCCTGAAAGATTTGCGCTGAACTCACGTATTCCCCCTATGAATACAAGCGCGCTAATCACTCGATTACTTCATCTGGCCGCTCGACCGTTTGTTCTTCTCCTGGGATTTCTGAAGAAGGTCGCACTCGCAGTCTTCGGCCGGGTGCAATGGAGTCCGCCGCGCTGGCTTTCACAAAGCCGCGCCGCTATCTCCGGTTTCTATCGGGCTCAACCCCTTATCATGGCTTCCGGAATTGTGGCCATCCTTCTGCTCTGCTGCGGGGGGGCGTGGACGTGGCATTGGTATCAACATCGGCCAAAGCCGCGCTATGTCAGCGTTAAGATCGAGCCGATTCCAGTAACGAAACTGGAGAAAGACTTAACGTTTCCCACTCTTGATCTCCGATTCAGCGATTCCGCGGCGCGCTTGGAGGATTTGAAAAAAACGCCGGTGCCGGGCGTCCGGCTGGATCCTCCATTGGCCGGCAAATGGATGTGGGCGACTGACAAACTTCTGTTTTTCAAACCGAGTGAAGACTGGCCGGCCGACAAAAAATTCAAAATCATTTTCGACAAGAAATTTTTCCCGCCGCATGTTTTAGTGGAGCGCCTGTCGTACGAATTCACGACGCCGCCGTTTGAGATCGCCCTCAAAGACCTGCAGCTTTATCAGGATCCGGCCAATCCAACGCAACGTCAGATCACCGCGACACTCGAACTGACGCACGCGGTCGATCCTGGTGAATTAGATCGACATCTCCAACTGTTGATGATCGGCGGATCCACAATTTTTCCGCCTAACGATCCGGTGCCGCATTTTGCCCTCACTTATGGCTTGCATAAGCGCATCGCCTATTTGCGCAGCTCGAACGTGACTTTGCCGGACAAGGAAGATTTCCTCAAACTGGAGCTGAGCAAAGGTGTACGAACCGCGCAAGGCGGAGCGCAAACTCACCAGGCGACGGAGGACAAGCTGCGCATCCCCTCGATCGGGACCGCCTTTCAGATCGAGTCTATCGCCGGGACCATCGCCAGGAACAAGAATGGCGAACCGGAACAGATTGTGATCTTAAATACGTCTGCCGACATCAGCAGTAGCGAACTGGCTAAGGCTATTCAGATCCGGCTGCTGCCGAAACGCGAAGCCGAAACGACCAAAGAAACCGACTCGCAAAGTTCCGATTCGGACGCGGCTGACCAAAGTAATGCAAACGACGAAAACGCGCAGAGCGCCGATTCGGGAGAGGATGAATCGGGTGAGACGACAGAATCAGATCAAGCCTCAAAATGGCAAAGTCCGACTGATGTGCCGGACGATGTCCTCGATCAAGCCAAGCAAATCGAATTCACGGTTGTGCCCTCGGAAAAGGCGCAAGATCGACAACATGCTTTTAAAATACGGGTCGAATCAGAGGGCGAGCTTTACGTGCGTGTCGCGAAAGGAGTGCGCGCTTCCGGCGATTATCCTCTGGCGGAAGACTACAACGCGATCGTTGCAGTGCCGCAACTTCCGCGTGAAGTGCAGATCGAAGGTCAAGGCGGTTTGCTGGCGCTGAACGGCGACCGGAAATTGTCGATCCGATCACGCGCTCTGGCAGGGATCGAATTCGAGGTCGCGCGCGTTGCTACGACTCAAATCAACCACCTCGTCAGCCAGACCCAGGGTAAATTCGAAGACCCGGAATTTCGCGATTCCCATCTATTCAATCAGGAGAATATCTCGCGGATTGGACTCGAGCAGCAGCCGATTGCACTCGAAAACAAATGGAAATCGAATTATTCGGCCTTCGATTTTTCCGAGCATCTTCGCAAACCGGCAGACGGCGGGAGCGAGCGCGGTCTTTTCTTTCTCACTGCGCGCGGTTGGGATCCGGCGAAAAAGAAACCGATAACGTCGGTTAACGACAGCAGGTTTCTTCTTGTCACGGACATCGGAATTTTAACGAAGAAAAATACCGATGGCAGCAGCGACGTCTTTTTGATGTCGATCAAGAACGGACAGCCGATCAACGGCGCCACCGTCGACATTCTGGGCAAGAACGGCGTGCCGATCCAGACGGCCAAAACAGCGGCGGATGGTCATTGTGCTTTTCCGTCCGTTGAAAAATCGGAGCGCGAAAAAACCCCGGTCGCGTACGTCGCGCGCAATGGCGACGACGTCGCGTTCATGCCTTTTGGGCGCGAAGACCGCGTCTTGAATTTCTCGCGCTTTGAGATTGAAGGGGCGGAGAACATCGCGCCGGAAGGGCTCGACGCGTTCGTTTTTACCGAGCGAGGCGTATACCGGCCGGGAGACGAAATTCACATCGGACTGGTGGTGAAACAGCGCAACTGGGGCGGCAATCTCAAAGGTTTGCCGATTGAAACCGAAGTGGTCGATGCGCGCGATCTGCGGGTCCAGACGAAGAAGCTTACTTTGCCGGAAACGGGATTCACGGAACTGAGCTACCAGACGGCCAACGAATCGCCGACCGGCCTTTACACGATCAACGTTTACCTGATCAAAAATAACAAGCGCTCGAGTTTGCTGGGTTCCGCCAGTGCGCAAGTGAAAGAGTTCCTGCCCGACCGTATGAAAATCGAGACGCGACTTTCGAAAGGCGCGCCTCGCGGCTGGATTCATCCCAGGGAAACGCAGGCGTTAGTTACCCTGGCTAACCTTTATGGCACGCCCGCAACCGATCGTCGTGTGACCGGCAAGGTTGAGCTCGCGCCGGCGGCATTTTCATTTCCGGAATTTCGCGACTTCACTTTTTTCGACCCGCTCTTTGACGAAAAGAAAGACCAGCAAGAGCAAACGGTCGATCTCGGCGAGCAGAAAACCGATGGCGAAGGTCATGCCGCTTTTGACTTGCAACTGGAACGCTTCGCCGACGCGACCTACGCGATGCGATTCATCGCTGAAGGCTTTGAAGGCGAAGGCGGGAGGAGTGTCATGGGCGACGTCGGCGCGCTTGTCTCCGCTCTGCCTTACGTGATCGGCTACAAAGCCGACGGGGACCTTCGTTACATCGACATGAAAAGGCCGCGCGCGATCGACCTGGTCGCAGTCGATCCACAACTGAATCGCATCGCCGTCGAGAACATCACGGTCAACCTAATTGCGCAGGAATACGTTTCCGTGCTGAAGAAACAGGACAATGGCAATTACGTTTATGAATCGGTGCTAAAAGAGCGCCCAGTGAAATCGGAAAAAATCTCGGTCGCGGCTAGCGATAATCATTACGCGCTTCCGACCGATGAACCGGGTAATTACGTGCTCGAACTGCGCGACGATCAGAATCGCACTTTAAGCAAGTTGCGCTTCTCAGTGGTAGGTCACGCCGCAGTTGCCGCTACGTTGGAGAAAAACGCCGAGCTGGAGATCAAACTGGATCGTAAAGAGTACAACGCCGGTGATGAAATTGCGGTGAGCGTGACAGCGCCTTACAGCGGCTACGGTCTCGTCACAATCGAACGCGAAAAAGTTTACGGCTATAGTTGGTTTCAGACGAACACCGCCAGCAGCATCCAGCACATTCGTTTGCCTCAAGGTTTTGAGGGTAGTGGTTATGTGAATGTCGCGTTTGTCCGGGGGCTCGATTCCAAGGAAATTTTTGTCAGCCCGCTCAGCTACGGCGTCGTCCCGTTCACAGCCAACATCGAAAAGCGCAGGCTCAAGATCGATCTCCAAACGGCGGCAAAGGCCAAGCCCGGCGAACCGTTGCACATCGGCTACAAAACCGATCGTCCAAGCAAGATCGTCATTTTCGCAGTCGATCAAGGAATTCTGCAGATCACTGATTACAAGACGCCTAATCCGCTCTCGTATCTCTTTCGCAAATGCGCTCTCGGTGTGGAGACGGCGCAGATTGTCGATCTAATCATTCCGGAATTTTCGTTGCTACGTTCTCTCTCCGCGTTTGGCGGAGACGGTGAAGGGGCGCAACGATTGAATCCGTTCAAGCGCGTCACGGAAAAACCGGTCGTGTTTTGGTCCGGCATCATCGACGCCGACGCGACTACCCGCGAAGTTGTCTATGATGTGCCCGACTTTTTCGACGGTACGCTAAAAGTAATGGCGGTCGGCGTTTCCAATGAAACAGCGGGATCGGCCGACCGCGACGCACTCATTCGCGGACCTTTTGTCATCACGCCGAGCGTGCCGGTCCTGGCCGCTCCTGGCGACGAATTTGAGGCCGGTGTAACCGTCGCGAATAACGTCGAGGGTTCCGGTGCAGACGCGCAGATCGAGCTGCGCGCCGAGACGTCCCCGCATTTGTCGATCTTGGGAACGGCGACCCAAAAATTGCAAATTGCCGAAGGGCGCGAGCAGAGCGTGAAACTGCGCTTCCATGTCAACGACATACTCGGCTCTGGCGAAATCAAGTTTGTGGCCAGCCGAAATGGAATCGAGACGCGCCGACGCGCTACATTGAGCGTCCGTCCACCGGTTCCCTATGTGACCGATGTTCGCAGCGGCAATTTCAAGAAACGCAACGCAGATGTTCAGATTACGCGTGAAATCTATTCCGAGTTTGCCAAACGCGAAGCCGCGATCGCAGCGGTCCCGCTGGGTCTCGCCCACGGTCTTTACGTTTTTCTCAAAGATTTTCCTCATGGTTGCAGTGAGCAGATCACCAGCGGCGCGTTTTGCCGGCTCATGCTCGCGGACGAAGCCGATTTCGGGCTCAATCGTGCAGAGGTAAATGCTCAGCTCGAAAAAGTTTTTGGAATTTTGCGGCGCCGGCAAAACGATCAAGGCGCGTTCGGTTATTGGGCGCCGGAAACCGATGAGAAGATCAGTTTCAATTCCGTTTACGCGATGGATTTTCTAAGCGCGGCGAAAGCAGCCGGGTTTGCGCCGCCGGCGGACATGTTCGCGAGTGGCTTGCGCTATTTGCAAAAGATGGTTGGACGCGAACCCTCGACCCTGGCAGAAGCGCGCACCGTTGCCTACGGGATTTATGTGCTCACGCGGGAAGGCGTTGTCACCACCAATTACATTCTTAATCTGCGCGATTACCTGGAACAGCACCAGGCTGATGTCTGGAAGAACGATATCACCGGTGTGTATCTCGCCGGCGCGCTCAAACTTCTGCACAAAGACGAGGACGCGGAAGATTTGATCGCTGCCTACAAGATCGACAAGGAAACGACCCGGGAATACGACGACTTCTGCCAGCCCCTCGGATCGAACGCGCAATATATCGCCATACTCGCGCACGCCTTTCCGGAGCGGCTGAAAAAAATCTCAGCCGAGGAATTCGAGCAAATTCTCCAGCCGATTGGACGCAGCGAGTTCAACACGCTTTCGGCGGCCTACGCTGTTTCGGCGCTGAAATCGTACTCACACATGATCGCGAAAAAGCTGCCCGACCTCAGCATTGCGGAAATCCATCGAGACAAGCGCGAAGTCGCCCTAACGAGCGGCGCGAAGTTGCTGCAACGTACCGTTTTTTCCAAGGATGCGATTGCGCTCCGTTTTAAAACCGCCGGAATGCTCAGTGGTCCCGGCGCATTTTTCCAGGTAGTCGAAGCTGGATTTGATCGACATGTGCCGGCGCAAGCGGTCACCGCCGGATTGGAAGTTCATCGCGAGTTGCTCGATAAGAATGATAAGCCGGTGACGCAGACGAAACTCGGTGAACCGATTCATGTTCGTCTACACGTGCGAACTGTGCGCGACGAACCGGTGACAAACGTTGCCATTGTCGATCTTTTACCAGGCGGATTCGAAGTTGTCGGATCATCGCTGCAGCCGGGCGTTTCGACAATTTCCGGCGTCGATTACGTCGATGTGCGCGAAGATCGCGCCGTCTTCTACGCAACCGTCTCGAGCAGCGCGCTCGAGATCAATTATCAGATTAAATCGTCCAATCGCGGCGAGTTTACGGTGCCACCGGTTTTCGCGGAGTCGATGTACGAGCGAAACGTCAAGGGCCGCGGCGTCGGCGGGAAGATTAGCGTGACGGAATAAGTCGTCGAATTACACAAGATGAAAACGCGTGTCACCCCGAATGGAGTGAGAGCCCTCACACAGGGTGATGGACCACACTCGCCGGGTAACGTGGTCAACTTATCGTCGGGAAAGTCCTTCGCTCCGCTCAGGATGACTGTGTGGATGGCGAAGCGTTACAAGAAGACGCTCCTCGCTTTCTTGCTTGTTTGCACGTGCACCGCTGCATCATGGCTGGCGCTGCCCAAGCCACCGTTGCTGGATGGGATCTCCTTTTCCCAATGCGTCCGCGATCGCAATGGAAAATTGCTTCGCGTCACCCTCACGTCCGATCAGAAATTTCGACTCTGGACTTCTTTGTCAGACATTTCGCCTACGTTGATCGATTCGACCCTCCGGTTTGAAGACAAATATTACCGGCACCATCCAGGTGTGAACCCGTTCGCATTATTGCGCTCGGCCCTTAATCTGCGCGCCAGCGGCGTACATAGCGGAGCATCGACAATTACGATGCAGCTGGCTCGGTTGCGCTATCATCTCTGCACCCGCACGCTTCGCGGAAAGTTCGTTCAAATTATTCGCGCCCTCGAACTGGAGCGGCATTACTCGAAGGCCGAAATTCTTGAAGCCTATTTAAATCTCGCGCCCTACGGGCGAAACATCGAAGGCGCGGGCGCGGCCAGTCAGATTTATTTCGGCAAGACTGCCGCGCACTTGACGACGCCGGAATCAATAGCCCTGAGTGTGATTCCGCAAAGCCCCACCCGGCGAGCGTTGTTTGTGGATCGGGATAACCGCTCGCTTGACTCGGCTCAGGGCAATTGGTACGACCGCGCGAAAATCGAACGGCAATTCTCCGCGCGCCTGTTTAGCGCGCGCGCACAAGGGGAACGAAAGTTTCTCGCGCCGCACTTTGTTCAGCGGATCCTGGCGACTGAAAAAGCCCGGAGCGAAATCGTCACCACACTCGATTTGCCAAAGCAGCAATTAATCGAGCGACGGATCGCCGATTATATTCAAACGAACCGCGGTCGCGGAATTCAGAACGCTGCAGCCCTGCTGATCGATACGCGCACCATGGATGTGCTCGCACAAATCGGCTCCGCAGACTTCTTTAACTCCGACATACAGGGACAAGTGGATGGAACACGCGCGCTACGCTCGCCCGGTTCCACTCTGAAACCGTTCGTTTATGCGCTCGCTCTGCAGCAGGGGTTGATTCATCCGTTGTCGATCCTGTCGGATGCGCCACACAGTTTCGGCGATTACGATCCGGAAAATTTCGATCGCGAATTCGCCGGACCGATCCGCGCGTGCGACGCGCTGGCGCGCAGCCGCAATCTTCCAGCGGTTGACCTTGCGTCCCAGTTGCATCACCCGACGCTTTACGAATTCCTTCGCGGCGGAGGCGTCAAATTGCCGCGCTCGGAATCGCTTTATGGTCTGACGCTTCCGCTGGGCGGGGCCGAAGTCACAATGGAAGATTTGGTGCGACTCTATGCCGCGCTCGCTAATAACGGAGAGCTGCGTCCCCTTCGCCACACATCGCGCGATCCAACCGCGTCGCGAGGCCGCTCGATTATCATGCCGGAAGCGGCGTTCCTGACTCTGGAAATGCTCAACTTGCCACGGCCTGAAGTTGGCCGTGCATATTCGGACCAGGCTGCGCCGGTTTTTTGGAAAACGGGAACATCCCATGGTTTTCGCGATGCGTGGTCAATTGCTGTCTTCAATCATTATGTGCTCGCAGTCTGGATCGGAAATTTTGATGGCCGCGGCAACGGAACTTTTGTCGGACGAATTGCCGCTGCTCCCCTTTTGTTTCAAATCATCGACAGTTTGCGCGCGACCTGGCCGGAGCCGAACCAACCGCATCTTCCGCCTCCGGGCGCAAATTTGAAACGTGTCTCCTTTTGCGCGGTCTCGGGTGATTTACCTGAGCCGTATTGTGCACAACAAATCGAGGGATGGTTCATTCCCGGAATTTCACCGATCAAACTTTGCGATGTCCATCAGGAAGTGCTCGTCGATGCTGTAAGCGGGCTCCGCGTCGCACGTGATGACGGAACGCGCCAGCTCCGGCGTGAAGTCTATGAATTTTGGCCGACAGAATTGTTGTCGATCTTTCGTCGTGCTGGAGTGCCCAGAAAATTGCCGCCGCCTTTTTTGCCGGACACGGATCCGGAGCTGGTCGCGCGCACTGGGAATCCTCCCCGGATTATCGCTCCAGCGGCGGGGAGCGCGTATGAAGTTCTAAATAGTGACTCGAGTCGCAAACAAGGAATTCCGTTGCGAGCGAAAACGGATGCCGATGTTCGCGAAGTATATTGGTTCGCCGACAAGACTTTCATTGGAAAATCTGCTGGCACTGACATTCTTTCCTGGAAATCAGCACCTGGCCGCTACGAATTAACCGCGCTGGACGATCACGGACGCTCCGGTTCCTGCACGGTAACCGTGCGTTGATTCGGCAGACAATTGCGACGGCCGTGGACCGCCGCTACAAGTGAATCGGAATGTCCCGTCAATATACGCTGCAACGCGCGCCAGCATCCCGCGAGGGCGGGATCCATATCGATTACGCCGCCGAGCTAAACGAACAACAGCTTGCGGCAGTGACTGCGCCGCCAGGTCCGCTCCTTGTGATCGCTGGCGCGGGCTCGGGGAAAACACGCACCCTCACCTATCGCGTTGCGTACCTGCTGGAAAACGGAATCGATCCTCGAAACATTCTGCTTCTCACATTCACGAACAAAGCCGCCCGCGAAATGCTGGGCCGCGTCGCGAATTTGCTGCCGTTCGATGCCAGCGGACTCTGGGGCGGAACATTTCATTCGGTGGGAAACCGCATCTTGCGCCGGCACGGCACGGCGCTTGGCTACTCGAGCGGGTTCACGATCATGGACCGAGAAGATCAAAAGGATTTGATCGATGCTGTCGTAACCGGCGCAGGGATCGATCCGAAGGAGATCCGATTTCCGAAAGGCGATGTGCTCGCGGAGATCTTCAGCTTCGTCGTCAATACGGAAAAACCGATGGAGGAATTGCTTGCGGAAAAGTTTCCTTATTTCCTCCCTCTGCTCGACCAAATTCAAGACGTCCGGGAGCGCTACGAACAAAAGAAGAAGGCGACCAATTCGATGGACTTCGACGATCTGCTGCAAAAGACGTTGTCTATGTTTCAACAGCACGAGCAAATCGCCGAGATTTACCGGCGGCAGTTTCAGTTCATTCTCGTCGATGAATACCAGGACACGAACAAAATCCAGGCCGATCTCGTTGATCTGCTCGCCCGCGATCATCACAACGTGATGGTAGTGGGCGACGACGCGCAGTCGATCTACTCCTGGCGGGGCGCCAACTTCCAAAACATTCTCGAATTTCCGAAGCGTTATCCGGATACGCAGGTGTTCAAGATTGAAATGAATTATCGCAGCGTCCCCGAAATTCTGGAGGTAGCGAACGCGGCCATCGCCGCAAACGTCCAGCAATTCCGAAAACACTTGAGTGCAACGCGCGAATCAAAAGCGCTGAAACCGGCTTTGGTGGCGCTCAACGACAGCGCTGAGCAAGCGCAGTTCGTCGCGCAGCGGATTCTCGAATTGCGCGATGAAAATGTCGACCTCGACGACATCGCCGTGCTTTATCGCGCACATTATCACGCGATCGAACTACAGCTGGAGCTTTCCCGGCGCGGAATACCCTATCAAATCACCAGCGGCATCCGATTTTTCGAGCAGGCGCATATTAAAGATGTGACCGCGTTTGTGCGCGTCGTGGCCAATCCCCGCGATGAAGTCGCATTGAAACGGATGGTGAAATTGCTTCCAGGTATTGGCAATCGCACTGCAGAAAATATTTGGCGCAGCTGGGAAAATTCGTTGACCGAACGAGGCGCAATCTCCTCGTGGAGTGAACGCTTATTGTCGATGCCTGTTCCGGCGAAATCAAAGAAGGCGTGGGAACAACTCGCGCATACCCTGGACGAAATTGCTCCGACTGGCCGGCCCAATATGCCATCGGAAATGATCACGTCCGTGGTCGAAGCCATCTACGATGATTATGCCAAAGCGAATTTCACAAACTACGAACTTCGCCGCGAAGATTTGAATCAGCTCGCAATCTTCGGCCGCCAGTTTAAAGATGTGCACGAATTTCTCTCTCAACTGGCGCTGATCAGCAACGTCGATGCCGAGGCCGCGCCAGCCCAAACAAGCGACAAAGAGGCCGTCAACCTTTCTTCGGTGCATCAGGCCAAGGGCCTTGAGTTTCACACTGTGTTCGTGATCTGGTTGACCGATGGGATGTTTCCAAGCAATCGCTCGCTCGATACGCGCGACGCGCTTGAGGAAGAACGGCGTTTGTTTTATGTGGCCATCACACGTGCGCGCGACGAGCTCTATCTCGCTTATCCGCAAATGCGCCTAAGCGGAGGGTATGGTGACGTATTCCAAAGGCCCTCGCGTTTTCTCCAGGAAATTCCAAACGAGCTCGTGGAAGACTGGCAAGTGACGAGAAAATGACGAGGTCCGAATGACGAATGACGAATGAAGACTCCAATGATCGAATGACGAAAACAGCCGGAAGAATTATTCGTCATTCGTGCTTCGTCATTATTTCGTCATTCGTCATTCGTCATTCGTCAGTCTGTTCATGAATCTCTCGCCGGAAAAAAAGATCGCTGGTGTCCTCGTGCCTGTATTTGCACTGCGCGGAGAGGACGATTTAGGGATCGGCGACGTCGGCGCGTTGCGGGAGTTCATCGACTGGATTGCTGAGATTGGATTCAAGCTTGTCCAGCTTCTGCCCATCAACGAAACCGGGACCGACAACAGTCCATACAACGCCATCAGCGCGATGGCGATTGAGCCGACAACGGTGCACCTTGCACCAAACTCGCCGCAAGACCTAACGCGGGAAGACTTTGATGTCGCCTTTGCCGATATCGACCTTCCGACGCTCCGCAGCGGCGGAATCAAATATCGTCAGGTGAAAAAACTCAAGCGGCGTATCCTTGAGAGAGCGTTCGCGAATTTCTCTGCTCGCGCCGACGTGGATCGAAAAGCTGCTTTTCAGAAATTCTGCGAACAAGAATCCACGTGGCTGCGCGATTATGCATTTTTTCGGGTCTTAATGGAAGAGAATGACGACAGCCCGACGTGGAATCGCTGGCCGGCGCAATTTCAATCAATGGAACGAGCCCGAAACTGGCTGAGCGATTTGCCGCAGGATCGACAAACGGTCATGAGGCATCGGCAAGATTTCTTCTGCTATGTGCAGTGGATCGCGTACCAGCAATGGCGCGAGATCAAATCGTACGCAGAATCGCGGGACATCGCTCTGATGGGCGATATTCCATTTGGCGTGAGTTATCATAGCGCCGACGTTTTTACACGGCGAGACGAATTCATGCTGGAGTGGTCAGGCGGCGCGCCTCCAGAGCCGTATTTTAAGGATGATGCCTTCACGCAAAAATGGGGCCAGAACTGGGGTATACCGGTTTATCGCTGGGAGAAAATGCGTGCGAACAACTTCGCGTGGTGGCGCGGGCGCGTGCGCGCAGTCCGATCTATTTTTCATCTCTTTCGGATCGATCACGTGCTCGGGTTTTATCGTCTCTATGCCTTTCCATGGCGGCCGCGGAAGAACAATCATTTCCTCCCGCTCGATTGGAATCAGATGCTGGAACAAACCGGTGGCCGCGCGCCGCATTTCATTCCGCGTGACGACCAGACACCAGAAAATTGCGAAGCAAATAAACGTGATGGCGAAGAATATCTGCGCATTGTCTTGGAAGAGGCCGGCTCCAAATGTGTGATCGGCGAAGACCTAGGCATGGTCCCCGAGTACATGCGTCCAGACCTGCACTCGCTAGGTATCGCCGGATTCAAAATCCCGCAATGGGAAGTGCGCGATGGCGCAATCACGCCGGGAGACAAATATGAACGGCTTTCCGTTGCGACGTATGCCACCCATGATCACAAGCCCGTCCGCGCGTTATGGGAAGAAGTCTTCGAACATCCAACAGCCACATCGGAACAATCCAGATTCGATCTGGCTAAGATTGCCGTCTTCGCCGGTTTCCAGCCAACAATCGACCAGATCCATTTCGGAAATGATTTCTATCCGGCGATCATGGAAGCGCTTTTCAAGAGCGGGTCGTGGATTGCCATCGTCATGATCACCGATCTGCTAGCGCGCAAATATCGCTTCAACGTCCCCGGGACAAAGGCGAACTTGAATTGGACACGGCGGATGCAGCGCTCGATTGCGCAGCTCCGTTCCAGCCGAAAAGAGCAAGAGAGAATGCGCTTAATCCATAGGCTGCTGGAAAAGACAGGCCGGATTTGAACACAAATCTTAGGCCGTTCGGCGCAACCGGCGGCCGCGCCCTACCAAATCGTCGGGCTGTTGCTTTCGAGGCAGATTCGTCGAGCCCCTTATCTACGCGCTCTTTTCGATGGGCGCGCCTACTCTGTTGCCCCATTCGGTCCAAGAACCGTCGTAGTTTCGCACGTTATTTAGTCCCAAGAGATAGGTTAGAACGAACCAGGTGTGACTCGATCGCTCGCCGATGCGGCAATAAACAACTGTCTCCTTTTCGGGCCCGACTCCGCACTGGTCGAAGTAAATTTTGGCCAGTTCCGAAGCCGTCTTGAACGTGGCGTCATCATTGGTGGCCGTTTTCCACGGCATGCTCTTTGCGCCGGGGATGTGGCCGCCACGCAACACGCCTTCCTGCGGATACTCCGGCATATGCGTGATCTCGCCCTTGTACTCACCCGGCGAGCGGACGTCGATCAGCGGTTTGCCGCTTTTACTTTGCCCCAGCGCTTCATCGAAAAAGGCGCGAATCTCCTTGTCGAATCGTTTTTTCGGCACCGGATAATTTGTCTTTGCATACTTGGGTACATCGCGGGTCATCGGGCGGCTTTCGGCTTTCCATTTGTCACGACCGCCATTGAGAATTTTCACTCTCTCGTGTCCAAACAGCCGGAAGGCCCAGAGAGCATAGCAGGCCCACCAGTTGGCTTTATCACCGTAAAAAATGCAGGTGGTGTCTGGCGTGATGCCGTTACGGCTGCAGAGCTCCGCAAATTTCTCAGGCGAGACATAATCACGAATCACGGGGTCTTGGAGATCGGCGCGCCAATCGATATGTACAGCGCCAGGAATATGTCCGGTATCGTAAAGAAGCACATCTTCGTTCGACTCAATGATCCGGATCCCTTCGTCTTTCAGGTGTTTCTCGAGCCAATCCGTTTCTACCAGCGCTTCCGGATGCGCGTATTGCGTAGGATGCGTAGCCATAGCAGCAAAAACTTCACGCTGCTCTCACAGCCCGGCAAGGGATTTTCAATTTGATCGCCGATGGAAGCAGACATGGCGACCCGCCCATGATCGGGCGGCAGTTCTATGTCCTAATGCTTCTTCGCTTGCAGCAGCTTGATCGCGTCGCGCAACTCCGCGGCGCGCTCGTAAAGCTCCTTTGCAATCGCGGTTTCCATCTCGCGCTGCATGATCTCCAGTTTGGAAAGCGGGCGCTTTGCTTTCACTTCCTCGAGCCATTCGTCGAGAAATGCGATCTCGGAGCTCTTCGATACCAGTTCCGGAAAGTTTGACTGTTGCAAGAAATCCGTGATTGCATCACGGCCGCGCTCAATTTCGCCTATGGCTTCGGCAAATTTGCCCTGCCCAAGCAAAATAGACGCCTTGGCGCGCGTATTCATCATGAGCACATAAGGCCGGAACTGTTGGAGGCTCCAGGAAAATTCCTCGCGATCCGTGTGCTCGGAAACAAACGTGAAAAGATCCAGATTGCGCTGCGTATCGCGGACTACGCCTTCGAAATCATTGATCTGAAACAGGCTTAGATAACGATGATAATATTGGATACCTTCCTGCTGAAGCTCTGCGCATTGTTCAGGCGTAAGCTCGTAGGTTTCGCCTTTCGCCGCAGCGCGGGTCGCCCGCTTTTGATGATATTCCAAAAGCGACTCACAATTATGCGGGCGCCGGCCATCCGGCCGGCCAGCCACTTCCATTTGTAATACCCCCAGGTCCACCCGCAGCTGCAATTTCACGCGCCCATCGAGCCCGGCGATCTTACGCACTTTGATATTGCCGTTCTCGTGCGGCCAATCTCTCAGGATGGTATTGAGATCCAAACTCATCGTAGCCAAACATCGAACACTTAACGTTGCCTTGTCAATAATATCGCGCCTGCGTTTCCTGTTAAAGGTAGCGGCCTGATCGCGAACGCCTTCAGAGTGCCGACCGCAAACTATCGGTTTTGCAGGCGACGCGCCTGCAGGTACAATGTGGAAAATGGAAGACGGGATCGAGTCGTTTATCCGTTTCCTCGCAATCGAGCGTGGCCTTTCTGAAAATTATCAGCTTTCCACCCAAAGGTCGCTGTGCGAATTCGCGCGGTGGTGTGCCGCCAGGAAAAAAATCGAAGATCCGCGCTCGGTGACTTTGCCGGCGATCAGCGAATATCTTGCTGATCGCAAGCGCGCTGGCCTCTCCGCTTCCTCGATCAAACTCATCGTAGTCGCGTTGAAGATTTTTTTCCGCTTCCTGGTCGCTCAAGGCAAGGTTCAACGCGATCCGGCTGAAGCGCTGACTCTCCCGCGAATCGAGCGGTATCTCCCAGAGACTCTGAATGAATTGCAAGTCGAGCAGTTCCTGGAAAAGATCGATACGAATGCTCTTCACGGGTTGCGCGATCGAGCGATGATCGAGCTGCTTTACGCAAGCGGTTTGCGTATTTCTGAACTGGCAAACGCGCGTCTTGAGAATTTCAACTTCGAAGAGCGAGTTGTGCGCGTGACTGGTAAGGGAAACAAGACCCGCCTTGTGCCCGTAGGTCGCAAGGCGTGCGAAGCGCTGGCGGCGTACTTGTCCACCGAGCGGCCGAAACTCGTAAAGCGGCGTAGCAGCAGCGAGATTTTTCTTTCCGAGCGCGGCACCAAACTAACCACAGCGCGTATCTGGCAGATCGTGAAGGAACATGCGCGCCGCACCGGACTCGAACAGAACATTTATCCGCATCTTCTGCGACACAGCTTCGCGACGCATCTCCTGGGGAACGGCGCCGATCTGCGCATCATCCAGGAAATGCTCGGCCACGCTGACATTTCAACTACGCAAGTATATACGCACGTCGATCAACAGCGATTGAAAGCCGTGCATCGGCAATTTCATCCGAGAGCGTGATTTTCACTCCTGTAGATGCAGCCGTGTTGGCTGCAAACGCCTGGATTTCGCAGGCGACACGCCTGCCGCGACAGAGATTTCGAATACGGCGCGGTACCAGATCCGGATCGGAGATGCTCGGTCACTTTGGGTTTGATCAGGTATGGAGCATCGAGTATCGAGCATCCGCGCCTGAGAGGCGCCCCTTATGAAACGAATCTTGTTGCTGATCATTGCGGTCGCCGTTGCCGCATTCGCTGGTTGGTACTACTGGAATCTTTCCGAACAAATTTCGAGCGCTCCTGTGGCCGGGTTTCTGCCCCGGGACACAATTTTCTTGGCGCACATGCCGGACTTTAATCGGACACAGAAAGAGTGGTTTCAGTCGGATGTTTATCAGCTGTACCGCGAACCGGCTGTGCAGGATTTTTTACGCAAGCCGCTGGGCAACGTGCAAAAACAAAACCCCGTCTCTCAAACGCTGCAGGAAATGGAACAGCTCGACTCAAAGAACGTCTTCTTCGCCTTGACGTCCATCAGCGATAGCGCTCCAAGCGTTGTGGGCGGCTTTCGTTTTCGCGGGACCCAAGAGGACGCCGAGCGGGTCATCGGCAAATGGCGCGCAATGCTTTTGGACCAACGTCCGGGCACGAAGAGTGAGAAACTTCAGTACCAGGGCCATGAAATCGACGTGGCCACGGCGACTCCATTTACTCTGGCAACAACGTATGATCGCCCATGGTTCTTCGCGGCGACAAACGTGACGGAATTAAAGGCGCTGCTCGATCGCGTCGACCATCGCGCGAAAAATTCAGACCAAACCCTCGACAAGGACGAAGCATATCGTACGGCCACCTCGCATCGGCCATCGAATTACGCAGCGTTTTTCTATCTCCAACCCAAAGCATTTTCTGAGCGGCTTGCCGCGTTGCGTGCTGCTGTGCAATCAAGCCCGACTCCCGGTGAAACCACGATGCTTGAAAAAATGCGGTGCATTGCCGGTTCGACACGATTCGAGAACGGAAAAATACGTGATGTGCTTTTTCTTGGAATGTCAAAGCTCGAAAATAACGCCACACTCAACCGCTCCTCGCTAAGGCTTGGAACAAAGGAAACGTTTTTTTATCTGGCGCTGCTGCTCAATCTCGGAGAAAAGATGGAAACACTAAATCAGGCTGCTACGCTGGGCGGTGCGGTGCAGAAAGCTTTCCAGGACTTCGCCATCAGCGGGATTGCAGCCGATGATTGGAAAGCTGCATTCGGCCTCGAGCTGGGAGCGCTGGCAGATTGGCCATCCAGTGCGCATTGGCCATCCCTACTTCTGACCCTGCCAGTGCTGGACGTGGCCAAGGCTAGTAAGATCATCGAGGCGTTTACACGCGCCGATGAAGGGGCAATTTGGACGCAAACAGAGAAGGACAGTGTCCGCTATTTTTCGAAGCAGTCGGCGGCCACACTCGTCGCAATCACTCCAACGATCGCATTATCTGACCGGATTCTTATCGCCGGTTTCAATCCCGTATCAGTCGAAGAAGCGATGAAACGCAGCGGGGGTAGCTCGTCGGAGCTCGCTGATTCGCAAACTTACAAAGCAGCCGAGCGATTGCTACCAGCGCCGACGAATTTTTTTTCATACGTCGATACTGCGCTGCTGTACTCGCGGCTTGATGCTTCCCTTCGTCCAATGTTGCTAATGGCGGCGGCCTTCATGCCGGCAATGGCTCGCTCCGTTGATCTAGGCAAGATTCCATCGCCAGATGTGATTACAAAGCACCTGAGTCCAATTGTCTCCTCACAAAGATATGACCGCGATGGCTATGTGGCCGAGTCCCTCGGGCCAATCACGTTGGACCAAGCGGCTATAGGCCTCGTTATCCTAAGCAGCGTCGGCACGGCGGCACGGCAGCAGGCCGCCACAGGCTTTGGTTGGGCGCCTTCTTCGACAGCCACGCCGCAGCCGGCGATGAGCAGCCCATCGCCTACGCCATAGGTGGGAAAAAATTGCCGGGCTTGAGAGCTGCGCCATTTCGGCACTCTTTTAAGTTTTAGCCGCCGGGGAACGAAGAAAAGTGCTGCAGTTTGGCGAAAACGTGCTATGTTTCTCGCCTTATGGCTATTCTAAAGAAAAATGCATTCTCCCGTCGCGTTCCTGATCTGGTAACTGAGGAGCTGGTCGCTGTCCTCTCACGGCGTTCGTCGTTCGAATTTAAGCAGTTGTTCGACATCGTGCACGAGAATCTTCGGGCCCGGAACGCTGCCAGCGGTGGCGAGGAAATGCTGCGCCTGCGAGCTTATGAGAAATTGCAAAATCTCGTGGCGCGGGGCGCGGTCAAGAAGAACGGCAAGAAATACAAGGGGTTGCCTTCGGCTTTGGCCAGCGCGATTGCCCAGCAGAATGGCCATCTTGTTGGTGTAAAATAACGGAACCCTTCTGATTCCAGGGAATTCCGGATGCTAGGCGAATATTTGCCGGTTCTCCTGCAAATCCTTGTAGCCATTCTCTTTGCCGCTTCCGCGTTAATTGTCAGTGTGCTGGTAGGCAAAAGCGGAAAACGTACGCCCGCCAAGGATACCCCGTACGAATGCGGCATGATCCCCCAGGGTGAACGCCAGTCGCGCTTCAGCGTGAAGTTTTATGTCGTGGCGATGCTTTTTATCCTGTTCGACATTGAGATCGTGTTCATGTACCCGTGGGCAGTCGTGTACCGCGACGCAATCAGGCAGAGCAGCGTCATTTTCTGGAGCATGCTCAGCTTCATCACGATCCTGATGGTGGGTTACGCTTACGCAGTCAAAAAAGGCGCCCTGGATTTTAAGAGATAGGGCGGTCAGAATCCACTGCTGCAGATGCTCGCGCATCCGGGAGTTAACACAGCGCTGCTCATAGCTGCGGCGCCGCCAGTTGTTGCCATAGGTTATAATGCTAGGAACCGATGATGAGCTTCAGACGGATCGTCTCTTTCCTGTCAAGAGAGGATTGGATCGTGGTCGGTTGGGTAATGGCTATCAAGCTAATCCTGTTCTATTTCGGCGCGATGAGCTACGCAGTGTTATGGGATAAGTATGTAACGAGTCCACATCAGTGGTTCGAAATATGGGATCAATGGGATTTCGGGTATTACCAGAAGATTGCAGAATTTGGATACAGCGGAAACGACGGCTCCAACGCGTTTTATCCGTTGTTTCCATGGTTGGTTAGTTTGGTTTCCTATATCAGTAGGAGCTACCTTGCTGCCGGACTTATCATCTCAGGTATCGCTTCGATTGTTGCAGCGATCGTATTGCGAAGACTTGTCCAGCTTGATTATCCGGCAAGCGTCGCAATGCGAAGCGTATGGTTCTTCCTCATCTTTCCGACGGCATATTTTCTTCATGTTGGATATAGCGAAAGCCTGTTTCTAGCTCTGGCATTAGCTTGTGTCCTGGCAGCTCGCATCGAGCGATGGTGGTTGGCCGGCGTGCTGGGCGCATTCTGCTGGATGACCCGTGGGGTCGGCGTTGTTCTCGTTCCCGCTCTTGCTGTGGAAGCAACACAACAATACTGGGTGAGGCGCTGCTGGAATCGGCAGTGGCTTTGGATTGCATTCGTGCCCGCCGGGTTCGTCGTATATCTATTGATTAACTGGAGCGTAGCCGGGAATCCATTTGCTTTCCTGCAAACCCGAAAGGTATCATTCGAACAGTCATTTGCCTTGCCTTCAGTGGGAATTCGTCAGGCAATCTGGGCTCTCTACCCCACTCCACGCGAGGCGGAAATGGTGGGTGCACAAGAGCTCTTTTTCGTGGCACTAGGCTTTATTTGTACGATCATTAGTTGGATCAAGTTGCGGCCGGCTTATGCGATGTGGATGACCGTAAGCTTGATTCTCTTTACTAGTGTCAACTTCTTGCAAAGCATACCGCGGTACACGTTGACGATGTTCCCGATTTTCATCCTCTTCGCCCTGCTTGGCAGGAACCGCTTTTGGGCGGGCGTCCTGACGGTCTGGTCGCTGTTGTTTTTCGCGTTGTTCGCCGTTCTATTTGCCCGCGGCGAATGGGCGTTCTGAAGTTCGTCATGAAACTTCCGAGTGTGAAACTGCGCCGATCAGTTTGAGCATCGTTCTTTGGGTCTTCACCACGACAGGCGGTCGACAGGTTTTTGTTAAGGAGGTGCTCGGCCGTGCCTACGATTCCCAAGCGGAACATTTTCT
>Ga0193713_1000089_pt1 | contig 26433 bp, 11 predicted proteins | sample H3a2metaG_FD_143054 | JGI IMG/M metagenome (GOLD analysis project Ga0193713, IMG submission 143054) | Soil microbial communities from a riparian zone of the East river system, Colorado, United States - H3a2 | ecosystem: Environmental > Terrestrial > Soil > Riparian zone | place: USA: East River... | reverse complement strand
GCCGCGGCCGCCTTCCTTCATCATCTCGGCTGCATTGCTGCGAGCACTGATTAAGGCCGGGACGAGGCCGGAAGCGATCGTCGCGACCAGGGTTATCCCAACCGTGAACGCGAGCACCCGCGCGTCGATCGTAAATCGAATCCAGTAGGGCAAGTTGAACCCAGACGGCAGCGCGTCCATGGCGCGGGTCAGCAAGTCGACGCTCCAATAGGCCAGGAGAACTCCAACGACTGCTCCTATTACCGCGACCACCAGGCTTTCGGTCAACATCTGCCTAACGAGTCGCCAACGTGTCGCCCCCAGCGCGCCGCGAATCGCCAATTCCTTCGCTCGCAATGCGGCCCGACCGAACTGCATGTTCATGACGTTCACGCACGCGATCAGTAAAACCAGAATTACCGCAGCCAACATCGCCCAAACGGTCTGCCGAAATTGAACGCCGATGATCGACTTCGCGAGCGGTTGCACAGTCGCTGACGTAAAATTTTGGTTGGTCTTTGGATTGTCCCGCGCCAACTGGCGAGCAAGATTGATAAATTCCGCATTCGCCCGATCGAGAGTGACCCCCGGTTTGAGCCGGCCAATCACCGCCGGTGCGGCGTTGTTTGCACCGATCACGAGCTGGCCGCGCGGTATTGGGGGAAATTGATTGTAAAGCGGCGTCCAGAGTTCCTCAAAACCTGGGAACTTAAAATTCGGCGGCATGACACCAATGATGGTTGCAGCTTTGCCATTAACTCGAACGTTCCGTCCGACGATATTGGGATCGCTGTTGAAATCCCGTTTCCAAATTTCGTGACCGAGAATGACGACCTTTTCCGCGCCGGGCTTATTGTCCGCGGCGGTGAAATCGCGTCCAATAATCGGCGATACGCCAGTGATCTTGAAAACATCTTCTGTGACATAACCGCCGTTGTAACGTTGCGGATTGTTCTTGTAGGTAAGGTTTATTGTCGATCCACTGAGATAACCGGCCATCAGAGAGCACGACTTCTGGGTCGCTTTCAAATCTTCGTAATCCTGTGCTGTCGGAATCTGGCCGAACCCGAAATTGTTGTTTTGATCGCTGGCCTTCGGGTCGATCAGCCCAACGCTCACCAACTGCTCCGGATGCGGAAAGGAAAATCCGCGTAACACGACTGCATTGACGACCGTAAATTGAGTAGTCGCGCCGCCGATGCCGAGGCCGAGAACAAGCACGGCTAGAAAACAAAAAACTTTATCTTTGAACAGAACACGGAGCCCGACTCGGACATCTTGACGAAAAGAATCTAGAATCATAACGACTTTCCTTTGCTCATTTGTTGACGATCCAGCCGTCGCGCAGTTGAATGACGCGTTTGCCGTAGGAGGCATTCCTTTCGGAGTGCGTCACCTGCACGATGGTCATGCCTTGTTCGTTCAGCTTGCAGAAGAGCTCCATGATTTCTTCACCCTGGCCGGAGTGCAGATTGCCTGTGGGTTCATCGGCCAGCAGAAGTTTGGGTTGGGCGATGATCGCGCGTGCAACGCCTACCAATTGTTGTTGGCCACCGGAAAGCTGACTCGGATACAAATCTTTTTTGCCGACGATTTGGAAACGATCGAGCATGTCCGCGACTAGCGCGGCTCGTTCGCTCTTTTTGTAGTGGCGATAGGACAGTGGGATATCGAGGTTTTCGTAAACCGTGAGGTCATCGAGTAAGTGATACTGCTGGAACACGAATCCGATCTGCTCGTTCCGCAGCGTTGCGCGTTCTTTCGGCTTTAAATGATGCACAGCGGTTTCGCCCAGAAAATATTCACCGCGCCAGCCGTGATCGTGCATGCCCAGGATGTGCAACAGCGTCGATTTACCCGCGCCGGATGGCCCCATCACTGAGACGAAGTCGCCTTCCTCGACCTCCAGGTTGATGTCGCGTAAGACGTAAAAAAACTTCTCCTTCGCCAGGGGATAAGAGCGTTCCAGGTTTTTAAGTTTGATCATACGTTTACTCGGCGCGCAATGCTTGGACTGGATCGACCCGCGTGGCGCGTCTCGCGGGCAACCATGTGGCAATAAGTGCGGCGATAGTGAGTACTAGTGGAGCGACGGTGAATGCGATCGGATCAAGCGCACGAACTCCGTAAAGAAGCCCGCTCAGAATTTTTGCCGTCGCGATCGCAAGCAATAGCCCGATCGCAACTCCACTGAACAGCATGATGGACCCTTCGCGCATGATCATTCGCAACACCGTTCCGGCCTGAGCGCCGAGCGCCATTCGAATGCCAATCTCGCGCGTGCGCCGCGCGACCGAGTAAGCCTTGACTCCGTAGAGACCCACTACAGCCAGACCAAGCGCGAGCGCCCCAAAGATAGAGAACAGCGCCGCGCCAGCGCGAACGAGCCAGAGATCCAGGTTCGAATCAAGATGTTGCGCGAATGTTCGCAACGAAATGATCGGGATTGAAGGATCGACATCGCGCACGGCGCGTCGAAGCAAATCGGCTGCGGCGGCTTCGCTTCCGGGAGCGAGCGAACGAAACCGAACGAAATAAGAAATGTCGCTTTGAAATCCACGCGCGAACGGCAAGTAAATCCCGCCGACCGGCTCCTCCGTTTCAAACAGCGCGTGACGCGTAGCCGGAACGATACCGACTATTTCCATGCTCTCTTTCTCTCCGCTGTTCAAATCGGCGCTCGTTCCACCCTTTTGGTCCGCATATTGGATGCGTTGTCCAACCGCATCACCATCCGGCCAGAGTTTCTTTGCCAGAACTTCGTCAATTATCGCGACCTCTGGACCGGGCTGGGTCGCCTCCGCTTCAGCGAACCCGCGACCCCGAGTCACCGGCAATCCAACGGTTGAAAAATAATCCGCGCCGACGCTGTTCCAAGCCACCTCGAAGGCAAGGCCTTCGGCCGCGGTCGCCGGCTTCGCGCCTGAAGCGGGATGGACACCTGCGCGTTGGACTTTCCTGCTTAACTCAAACATTCCGAACGGAACGAATGAAGAAATGCTCGCGCGCTCCACGCCCGGGAGTGCGGCCAGTCTCTCGTTCAAGTTGCGATAAAGTTCCTGAGCGCGTTTTGGTTCGTAACCAGCCAGGCTCGCATCGACTTCGACAATGTAGCTTGCGCCGGGTCTTAATCCGGTATCGACCGACGCGGCTTTGCCTGCACCACGAATGAACAAAGCCGCAGCGGTAATGAGCGCCAGCGAGAACGCGATTTGCACGACGACAAGCGGGTGGCGCGGTAAGAATTTCCAGCGCCGGCGCACCACGTCTTCCCCGGCGTGTTCCTTTAGATCGGCCACCACCGCGCTACGCGAAATTTTCAAGGCCGGTCCGAGCGCAAACATGAGCGTGCCGAGCAGACAAAATCCAAAAGTCGCCGCCAAAATTGCCGGATTCGGTCCAGTCAACCACACAATGTCGAGCGGCATCAACTTGCGCATTGAGCCGACAAGCAGATCGGACGACCACAGTCCGAGAATGAGTCCGCCCACGCCTCCGAGGAGAGCCAGCACAAAACCTTCAGTAAGAAGCTGGCGAACAATGCGCCAACGGCTGCAACCAAGCGCGAGACGGATTGCGATTTCCTTGCGTCGTGCGGTGCTGCGCGCGAGCAGCATGTTTGCCAGGTTAAGACATCCCACCAACAAGACCACCACGGCCATCCCAAGCAGCAATGGCGCGATCGCGATTATCTTGCTGTCGGACCCCGGCGTGTTACTGACCGTATTACGCGACACTCGTTCGGCCATGAAGGTCTGGTCCTTTTGCTCGACCGGGTACGCTTTTTCCAAATTGGCCGCCAGCCCTGCAAGTTCAGGTTTGGCTGCGTCCGCGGTTAGCCCAGGTCTAAGCCGGCCCATGATGCGCAACTGCGTTCCTTTGCGATCGTCAATGGTAGTCCGGTTTTCCAACCCAAAATCGTTCGCGACCTGATCATAAACACTCATCGGCAGCCAAACTTCCGGTGACAAAATTTGCATCGTGCCTACAAAACCCTTCGGCGTAATTCCGACGATCGTGAACGCGCGCCCGTTAATGAGCACTTGAGAGCCGAGGACGTTTGGATCGAGACCGTGTTTCTGCCAGTAACTGTAGCTGGCAATCGCGACCGGCCTGTTGTGGCCGGGAATTTCCTCTTCCGGCAAAAATGCACGGCCTCGTGCCAGTGGAACGCCGAGAACGGAGAAATAGTTCGAGGTCACGATGGCACTGAACGCGCGACGCGTATCCCCCTTCTGGCCGATGCCGACCAACGCGAGATTGAAACCCATTACATCACTGAACACCGTGTTCTGCTCGCGAATGTCGAGATAAGTAGGATAAGAGAAGCCGCGGAATTTTTTCGGATCCTTCTTGTCCTGAGAAAATAGCTGCACCATTTCGTGCGGCTTGATGTAAGCAGGCGGAGCAAAGAAAACCGTATTGACCAAGCTGAACACGGCAGTGTTCACGCCGATGCCGAGCGCCAGCACGGTTGCGGCTGCAATCGTAAACGCTGGCGCCTTGAACAGCTGGCGGAACGCAAATTTAAGATCACGAATCATGGTTAAACGTCATGGCCTAGCGCCACCACTGGATCAGCGCGTGCCGCGCGATGGGCCGGGATATAACTGGCGAGCAAGGCGACTGCTGCCAGCGCGATCGTCACGAACAGGAACGTCGTGACATCAAACGCGCCAACATTGTAGAGCAACGCGGAGAGCAAACGAGTCGACAGAAAAGCGAGAACCAATCCAATGAGGGTGCCGATTCCAATCAGCTTTGCTGCGTGTCCCACAATGAGCCGCAGGACATCGCTACGTTGCGCGCCCAGGGCCATGCGAACGCCGATCTCATGCGTGCGTTGGACTACCAGATATGAAATCACTCCATAAATCCCGACGGTCGCAAGCAACAACGCGATCCAGGCAAAAGCACCAAGCAACACCATCGACATTCGGCGCGGAGCGATTGAATCGGCGGTGACGATCTCAAGTGTGCGAACGTTTGCGATCGGCTGATCGGGATCGATCGACTGAAGTTCGCGGCGAACGGCCGAAGTGAGCGTACGGGGATCTTGCCCGCTCCGTACCGTTAAAATCATGCTGCTTTCCGCGCGCTGTGCGAGCGGCAGATAGTATTCCGGGGCTAGATCGAGATCGAGTCCGCGATGCCGAATGCTTCGGGCAATTCCGACTATGGTCAGCCATTTCGGATCCGGCTTGCTCGGATCGCTAAAGGTGATGCGTTTACCCAGCGCGTCTTCATTCGGCCAATACTTTTTAGCCAGCGCATCGTTAATAATTACAACTCCCGGCGCCTGACTATTGTCGGATTCACTAAAGAAACGTCCGCGCAGCAGCGGCGTCTTCAGCACTCGGAAATAATCCGGTGTGACAACGCGAATCTCTTCGTCCGGCCCCGGTTCGCTTTTACCAAGGACGCGGCCTTCGATCGAAAACGAGGAATCGGAATTTGAGCCGCTCAGTGGAAGAATGGTTGTGAAACCTGCTGCTTCGACTCCCGGCAATTGCTGGACCCGGCGCACCGCTTCGTTCCAGAAATTGATCATCGCTTCGCCCTCTCGATAGTTGGCGCTTTCTCGCTGCGGATATTTCGTGTCCGGAAGATTCACCTCAGCCGTCAAAACATTGCGTCGATCGAATCCTGGATCGATGTTCTGCACCCGCGCGTAACTTTTCAGCAAAAGCCCGGCGCCAACGAGCAACACCAGCGCTAGCGCAATCTCGGCGATCACGAGCGAATTGCGTACTTTATTGCGCTCCGCACCGGTGGTTGAAGAACGACCTCCTTCTTTGAGCGCTTCAGTCAATTCCGGCTTCGCAGTGGCGAATGCCGGAATCAAGCCAAACAAAATTCCGGTTCCAACCGCGACGACCGCCGTCACAGTTAAAACTACAAGATCGACATTTACTTCGGCGATCCGCGGAACAGTGCGCGCCCCGATTTGCTTGAGCAGCTCCAGCCCCCAGACCGAAAGAATGATTCCAGCAGCTGCGCCCACAACAGCGAGTAACACGCTTTCGGTCAGCATTTGGCGCAGCAATCGCCAGCGTCCTGCGCCGAGCGCGACTCGAATAGCCAGCTCGCGTTCGCGCGCGCTCGCCCTGGCCAGCAGCATGGTCGCGAGGTTTGCACACGCGATCAGCAGCACAAAGATCACCGCGCCCAGCAGAATTGCCAGACCTGTCCGCATTCCACCGACGACTTGATCCTGAAATGGATAGATTCGGGCGCCGAAGCCTCCCCCGCTGTAATTATCGGGATAGGCGCGAATCCAATTTGAAATTAGTTGGTCAAGTTCCGCCTGCGCCTTGGCTACCGACACGCCTGTCTGTAAACGCGCGATCAAAGAGTAACTGCGTGAGCCGCGCTCTTTTAATTCCAGCGGTGTGAACGCGATCGGTTTCCAAATGTCCACACGTTCGGCAAACTGATTTCCCTGAACCCCGAAAAGCGGGATCGGAAATTCGAACTTCGCCGGCATCACCCCGATCACCGTGTAGTTGCGGCCGTTCAAAAGAAGTGATTTGCCAACGAGCGCCGGATCAGAATCAAAGCGGCGTTTCCAAAGACGTTCGCTGATCACGATGATGTCGTCATGACCCTGCCCCTTTTCTTCACGCGCAAAGGTGCGGCCTTTGATTGGCTCGGCTCCCAGCAAAGGAAACAATGACGGCGACACGGCTGCACCGGAAATGCGCTCCGGAACATCGCCGCCGCCGAGGTTGAATCTTTCAAAAGTAAACGCCGCGAGGCCGGTGATGCTTTGGAATTCCTTTTCCAGGTCGAGATACTCTGCCGGCGAGACCGGGATCCGCTCAAGTCCCTGGGTTGCAAACCTCTCCCAAATCAGCACGAGTTGGGACGGTTGTTGATATGGTAGCGGCCGGACCAGAAGCGCGTTGATCAAACTGAAGACTGCGGTATTCGCACCGATCCCGAGCGCGAGCGTTAGCACGGCGACGGCAGTAAACGCGGGAGATTTGGCGAGCTGGCGGAGTGCGTACCGGAAATCGGTCATACGAGTGCAATCAACAATTTGGCGATTCCATTCATTCGGCGCGTAGTGCTTCGATGGGATCCACGCGGCTCGCACGCCGCGCGGGCACAAAACAGGCGATCAGCGCCACCAGTGAAAGGGTCAGCAGAGCGCTGATGAGCGCGGCCGGGTCTAACGGTGCGACATTGTAGAGGACGCTTCTCAAAGCGCGGCTGGCAACAAAGGCCCCGAGCAATCCCGCAGCAAGTCCGATTCCGACCAGCACAGCGCCTTGGCCAAGGACAAGTCGCAGAACATCACCGCGGCTGGCGCCGAGGGCAAACCGAATACCAAGCTCGCGTGTGCGCTGGGTGACAATCAATGCCATGACACCGTAAAGCCCGATACTCGCGAGGATCAGCGCGAGTCCCGCAAACACACTGAGTAAGGTCATTGTCAGGCGCTGCGAAGCGAGGCTGTCGTCGATATTTTCCTCCATCGTTGCGATATCGGAAACGGCCTGGTCGCTGTCCAGCGCCGCGATTTGGTCTTTGATCGGATTGACCAGGGAATTCGGGTTGAATCCTGCCTGCGCGCGAACCATTAGATTCTCCTCGCCGTTCGCAAACTGCGACGCGCCGAAGTACATCATTGGCAAGTTGCGCGCGTCCTCTTTTTCACCCGGGGCATTGTTCCGGGTGTGCGGCACAATTCCAATGATGGTCAGCGGAACGGCCTTCTGATTGCTGTCGCCAATGGTAACTGGATCGTCGATCTGTTTGCCGATTGGGTCGGTGCCATGAAAGAATTTTTGCGCGGCAAGCTCATCGATCACAACCGTTCCCGGGCGACCCCTCACATCTTCCGGTCCGAAATCTCTGCCGCGCAGAATCGGCATACCAAGCGCGCGAAAGTAGTCCGACGAAACAATTGCCATCTCGCTGATTGGTTCCTGGCCGCGAGGATCAGGCGGCGTGCCCGTAATGTGGAATGAACTGTCCCATTCGTGATGATCGAATGGTTCGTTGTTGCAAATCGCCGCCGCGTTCACACCCGGGAGCCGTCTCACTCTCTCAAGCAATTGATCGTAAAAGCGAACGATCTTCTCCGGTCCCGCAGTCGCGGGATAGCGCGATGGCGGAAGTGCAATGCTCATGGTCAAAACTCCACGCGGATTGAATCCGAGCGGCACCTGCTGCGAACGCCAGAAACTCTTCAACGTCAGGCCCGCCGCCGCCAGCAGCAGGACCGCAAGAGCAACTTGCGCAATCACCAGGATTGCCCGGGCGCGCTGTCGTTGCGCGCCGCTACTGCCCCGCGCGCCCTCTTCGTGTAACTCGGCTGCCATCGAAGCCGTGTTCGAGACGCGCAATGCGGGCCACACTCCAACGAGCAGTCCGGCGAACACTGAAATGATGCTGGTGGTCACAAGGACGAAACTGTCGATATTCGTTTCTTGAAATCGCGGCACATTGGGCGGAAGAAGTGAGCGAATTGCGTCAAGGCTCCACACGGCGATCAGCACGGCGCAAACGCCGCCTATCAAGGCGACAACTCCGCTTTCCACCAATACCTGGCGGGCCAGGTCCCAGCGGCTGGCACCAAGCGCGGCCCGCACGGCGAGTTCCTTGCGGCGCGCAATACCGCGCGCGAGTTGAAGATTTGCTACATTCGCGCACGCGATCAACAGGACGCAGCCTACGGCCGCAAGCAGCACGCAAAGAAGATATCGGTACTGGCCTACCGAATATTCGAGCAGCAACTTTGCGGAAACCTGCCGACCGGTATTCGAATCCGGATACCGACGGGAAAGATCGGCCGCGATTGTATCGAGCTCGGCGATTGCCTGCTTCAATGTCGCTGCCGATTTCAGGCGACCCAGACACGAAAAAGCTTCGTGATTTCCACGTGACAAGAAATCGTGATCGGCGCGCAAATCGGCCAGCGGCAGAAAAACGTCGCAGTTTCGCGGAAAACGAACGCGTTCCGAAACAACGCCGATAATCTCGCGCGGCACGCCATCGATATTCAATCGTTGTCCGATTGCGATCGGCAATGCGCCAAATTGCTTCCTCCAAACTCGTTCGCTAATGAGGGCTACTTTCGCGGCGCCAGGAACATCGTCGGTCTCGGCGAAATCACGGCCGATCAGCGGGCGGACTTGCAAGATAGACAAATAATTCGCGGTGATGCGCCCGGCTCGAGCTGCTTCCGGCGGCGATGTTCCCTCGGAAGCAGAGAGGCTCACACCGTCCGTCCTTGCCAGTCCAAGATCGGTGAAGCTTTTCTGCGCTGCCCGCCAATCGAGATAATTCATATAACTGACCGAGCCTGATTCGAAACCGGACGGCCCGAGCAACCTTTCACGCAGCAACACCAGTTGTTCTGAATGTGGATAAGGCAGCGGCCTCAACAGCACCGCGTTAACAACGCTAAAAATCGCAGTGTTCGCGCCGATACCGAGCGCAAGCACGAGAACGGCGACGAACGCGAACCCGGGTTGTTTGAACAGTTGACGTAAAGCGAATCGAAAGTCCTTAAGCATAAATAAGCGCCGTTCTATCCCGTCGCGCTCGGAGCCGGTTTGTTAAGGTTTGCAGCGCTCGCGATTTGTTCGCCATATCGATTACTCATTCCGTAAGGCCTGAACTGGATCGATGCGTGTCGCGCGCCAGGCGGGCAAAAAACACGCACCTAAAGAAGCGAGCGTGATCACGACGAATGCCAATCCGAACGCAAGCGGGTCGCGCGGACTGACTTTGTAAAGCAAGTTGCCCATCAAACGCGTGAGCACGAACGCGGCGATTGCCCCGATAAGGATTCCTGCCGTTGTCAGTCGCAGGCCGTGCGAAAGCACCAAGCGCAAGAGATTGCCCGCATCGGCGCCGAGAGCCATGCGCAATCCCAGTTCATGCGTGCCTTGCGAAACTGAGTAGGACATGACGGCGTAAAGCCCGATCGTGGCTAGGAACAACGCCATCCCGCCGAAAATCCCGAGCAACGTGACCGCGAGTCGCTGAGTGTAGCCCCGTCCGTCCACTTGCTCTTCCAAACGATCCGCGGCGTATGGCGCCAAGGTCGGATCGAGCGCGTGCACTTCGCGCGACAGCGCATTCGTGATCGCGCCCGGAGTTTCCCGTGTTCGGATGAGCAAAGCGTTCCCGACAAAAAAGTTCTGGCGCACCGGCACATAAAAGAACGATCTCGGGGCCTCGAGCTTCGTTTCGTAGTTCGCATTTTTCGCGACACCGACGATTTGCATCCAATTGTCTTTAACCTTGAGCCGTTGGCCAATCGGATCTTTTCCCGGCCAATATTTCGCCGCCATCGTTTCATTGATGATCGTCACCGGCGGCGCGTTCTCGTCGTCGTTTCGCGTGAATTCACGGCCGGCGACCAGCGGGATTCCAAGAGTGGAGAAATAATCCTCGCTGACCTGAACATAGTCCGCGTTCGGTTGCTCATCGGGCGCGGTTTGATAGCCGTCGATCTCGATCGGCGCGGAAGAGGGAGGGTTGTAACTGAACGGAATTATTCGCGCCAAAGCCGCAGACTCGACGCCGGGAAGCGCGCGGACGCGATCGAGCAACTGAGTGTGAAAGATTTTCGCGCGATCGAGTTTGTAACCCGCCGAAAACAGATCGACTACCGACACGATTACGTTGTCGGTGAAGAAACCGGGACTGGTGTTTTGCATTCGCTGCAGGCTTTGCAAAAGCAAGACGGTGCCGGCGAGGAGAACAAAACTTAGCGAGACTTGGACCAGCACCAACGCCGAGCGCAATCGCGATCGGCCATGCCCACCGATGACTCCGGCGCCCTCGCTTTTGAGCGCGCCGGCAAGATCGACATGGCTCGATTGAATTGCAGGCATCAGCGCGAAAAGCATTGTCGATCCAATACAGATCGCGACGCTGAGCAGGAGAACGCGCCAATCCAGTTGTCCGGGATAATCAATCGTGATCCCAGGCACCGATGGCGGAAACGCGAGCACGAGCGCGTTGCGGCTCCAATAGGCGACTGCGATTCCGCCGAGCGCGGCGATCAACGAAAGGAGCAAGCCTTCGGTGAAGAGTTGCCTGACCAAACGGCGGCGTCCGGCGCCGAGCGCAAGCCGCATAGTCATTTCATGTCGACGCAAGAGTGATCGCGCGAGCAAAAGATTGCTCACGTTGGCGCAAGCGATCAGCAGGACAAAGAAAACGACGGCCGCTGTGATGCCGAGCGTCGTCGAAATGCCGCCTGCCGCGTTGAACGGCGTTTTCCACAACGGTAACAGCCCAACCTCGTGGCCGCGATCCGTTTGCGGGTAATTGTTCTCCAACCGTTTGGCGATCGCGGAAAGTTCCGCCTGCGCCTGCTGCTGCGTGACTCCGGGTTTGAGAAAAGCATAACCTTCAATCCAGCGCGCGCCCCGATCTTCGAGTTTGTAGCCCGTGTTATCGAACGTCTCCTGCATCGACGTCGGCACCCAGAAGTTGAACGAGTAGCCGATGAACGTGCCGTGGAATCTTTCCGGCGCGACGCCGATGATGGTGTGCTGAACGCCGTTCATGTACTGCGTCTTGCCAATGATGTCAGGATCACCTTTGTAACGATTCTTCCACGTCATGTAACTTATGACTGTGACCGGATGGGCGTTGCGACCGGTTCCTTCTTCCGGTCTGAATCCGCGGCCGAGAATCGGCCGCACGCCGAGCGCGTCGAAATAATTCGCGGACACCATTCCTCCGACCGCACGCTCGGCGCGGTCGCCATTGCTCAGCGTTGTGCCGGTGATTTTATCGATGATGAATGACTCGAACAGAGTCGAGGTTTTTTCGAGATCGAGGAAGTCGGGATAAGAAAGTCCGGTGAAACCCTGAGCGCCTCGGGTCGTGCAGTTGAGCGCGAACATCCGGTCCTGATGCGCGACGAGCGGATAGGGACGGATGAGAATCCCTTCGATCCAACTCAAGGCCGCGGCGTTCGTCCCGATACCCAGTGTCAGGCAGAGAATAGCAAGAATGGAAAAGCCAGGACTGCGCCGAAGTATTCGAAAGCCGAAGCGAAGGTCCTGGAGAAAGGTTTGCATTTAGTTCATCATTCTGCGCGAAGCGCCTCGATTGGGTTTACGAATGTTGCGCGCCGCGCGGGCAAGAAACATGCAAGCAATGCGACCGCGCCGAGAGTGAGCGCTGTGATAGCAAGAAGCGCCGGATTGTGCGGCGAAACCTGGTAAAGCTGCGTAGTGAGCAAACGACCCAACGCAAGAGCAGCCACCAGTCCGACGGTGAGTCCCAATACGACAGGGGCCATTCCCTGACGAACAACAAGCCGAAGCACATCTGCGGTTTGCGCCCCTAGCGCCATGCGTACGCCGATTTCGCCTGTGCGTTGTTCAACACTGTACGCCACTGCTCCGTAAATGCCGATGCTCGCAAGCAATAATGCGACGCCGGCGAAAATTCCAAGCAACCACATCATCAATCGCGCTTGCCCGCGCGCTTGCGCGACGATTGTGTCCATCATCTGAGGGATCGCAATCGCAATACTGGGATCTACTTTAGTGACCGCGGACTGCACCAGCCTGGTGATCGCATCGAGTTTTAAGTTACTGCGGACCGCGACACTCAGGAATGGAAAGTTTTCCTGGGACCACGGCCGATAAAATTCCATTTCGGGCAATTCAGCGATTCGTTGCGACCGCACATCTCCGACGATGCCGACAATTTCCACGGGCGTGCTGTTGCTGGTGACCAGCAACGTCTTGCCGATGGGATTTTCATTCGGAAAAACTTTTTTTGCCCCTGTCTGGCTAATGAGACAGACGCCCCGGCCATCCGCGAGATCGTGCTCATCAAAATCACGTCCGGCGATGAGCGGGATTCCCCAGGTCTTGAGGTACCCCGACACAACGTCGTGACTTGGCGCATTCGCTCGCTTTTCCATTGGCGGCACATCGCGATCCGCGCGCGCGTAAAGCGTCCGATTTCCACCGGCGAGAGGAATATCGCCGCTAACAGTCGCACTCTCGATGCCCGGCGCCTCGCGCAACGCAGCGAGGATTTGCTCGGCAAAACGCTGACGCGACGGTCCATCCGGATATTGCGCTGCGGGCACAGCGATCGCCCCGGTCCACAGATTATGCGGCTGGAAACCGAGATTCTGCTGGCTCAATCGAATGAAACTCGTGATGAGTAAGGCCGCGCCGGCGAACAACGTCACTGAAAGTGCCACTTGTGCACCAACGAGAATTTTGCGGAATCGTTGCTGTCGAATGCTTCCACTCGTGCCGCGGCCGCCTTCCTTTAAACCACCGATCAAATCCGCGTGGGAGCCCTGAAGCGCGGGATAAATTCCCATCAGCAAGCCGGTCACCACAGACAATGCAATGGTAAATCCGAGCACCGGCAGGGAGAGACTGCTGGCTGTGTTTCCCTCAAGCGGAAGAAAATTAGACGCCATTTTGGGGACGAGCGGCACAAGCTGCCAGGCCACGAACGCGCCGAGCACGCCGGCAAAGAGGCTCACCAGCAAACTTTCCCAAACGAACAGCCTCACGATACTGCTTCGCGAGGCGCCGACAGCCATTCGGAGCGCGATCTCTCGGCGCCGGCTGCTGAAGCGGACCAGCAAAAGATTCGCGACGTTGCTGCATGCGATCAGTAACACAAAGCAAACCGCAGCAAAAAGCGTCGCGAAGCCGGCGCGAATGTTTTCGGTCACATCCTGCGGAAGCGTTTTAACTGTTATGTTGGCAGTGCTGTCGATCTTGTTCGCATAGTGCGCATGGTAATCTTGCTCGAGCGACGGCAGCGCGGCGCGCACCTGTTCGAGCGTGATCCCGAGCTTCATTCGGCCAACTACCCGCAGAAACCCGGTGCCCCGCATCATGCGTTCGTACGAAAATCCCGGAAGCTGAAATGGTTTGGTCGTCCAAACTTCGGCGATGGGATTCGCACCGAACCATTGCGCTGGCATATTCGGCAAGACGCCAACGATTGTGTGCGGCATTCCGTCGAGCGTGATGCTACGGCCAATCACGTTTGGGTCGCCGCCGAGCCGCTTCTGCCAAAAGCTTTTTGTGATCACCGCGACGTCCGCGCCCTCCTCTTCATCAGGCCGAAAATTCCGGCCGAGTATTGGCCGGACGCCAAGCACATCGAAGTAGTTCGGAGTTATCCTACCCCCAAAAACCTGAACGGGATCGCCGACTCCAGTAAGTGTGAAGAGAAATCCATTCTCGGCGGCAAAACCGTCAAAAAGCGTTTGTCCTTCGCGGTAATGTTGAAAGCGCGGCGCGGAGATCGCGATATCGACAAGATTGCGCGACTTGTCGCCGGCGAACATGTGGACAGCGCGCGACGGCTCCTTGAATGGCAGCCCGCGCAAAAAAAGATCGTTGATCAAGCTGAAGATCGTAGTGTTCAGCCCGATCCCGAGCGCCAATGTGATAATGGCAATCGAGGTAAACGCGGGCGATTTGCGGAGTTGGCGCAAAGCAAACTTCAAATCATTCATATCACTCAGTGCGTAGTGCTTGAATCGGGTCGACACGTGTGGCGCGGCGCGCCGGAATCAAACACGCCAACAGCGCGGCGACGGCCAGCACGATTGTGGCGGCGCCAAGCAAAAATGGATCGTGTGGCGAAATCTGATAGAGCTGGGCCGCGAGTAGTCGCCCGACGGCAAATGTTCCCGCCAAACCAATGATCAAGCCGAGAATGACCGGGTTCATTCCCTGACGCACGACCAAACGGAGCACATCGATTGCTTGTGCGCCCAGCGCCATGCGTAATCCAATCTCGCTGGTACGCTGCTCAACCGTGTAAGCGACGGCGCCATAAATTCCCACCACCGCAAGCAGCAAGGCGATACCCGCGAAAACACCGAGCAGCCCCATCGTTAAACGCCGTTCACCGAGCGATTCGCTTACGATGGCTTCGAGTGTATTCGGCTGGATGATCGGCAGGCCATTGTCGATCTTCTTCAAGGCCAGCCGCACAATTCCGGTGGTTGCTTCGGGCTTCGTCGTGCTGCGCACGAGTAAGTTCAGAAACGGACTGCTGCGTTGCGCCCACGGCCGGTAAAATTCGACATCGTTCGCCTTGGACAAGTCTTGCGATCGCACGTCCCCGACTACGCCCACAACTTCGGCAGGCGCGCCGTTGCCATTGTCCGTGCCAAAAAGAATGCGGTGTCCTAACGGATCCTCGTTCGGGAAAAGTTTTTTCGCAGTCGCGTTGCTCATAATCACGACTAATGGCTGATCGACGCCGTCGCGCTCGCTAAAGTCCCGTCCGGAAACAAGCGGGATACTGAGTGTGCGGAAATAGTCAGGCGAGACGCTGCGCGTGAGGCCGAGCGGCCTCCGGGTCAACGGCACTGGATCTCCATCAACGCGCGCATAAGGCGATCTGGATATATCCCCGGACAACGGCACGGCGCCAGTAACCGATGCGACTTCCACACCGGGTTCGTTTTGTAATTCCGCGGTCAAATGTTGGACGAAACGGGCCTGCGACGCAGGATCGGGATATCGCGCCGGCGGCAGTCCAATTCCGCCCGCCCAAATGTGCTCCGATCGAAATCCGGATTCCTGCCGGCTAAGTCGTACGAAACTCGAGATTAGCATCGCTGCACTTGCAACCAATGCGACCGAAAGTCCGACCTGCGCTGCGACCAAACCGCGACGGAGCCGGTGTTGACGATGACTACCAGTCGTTCCGCCACCGCCTTGCTTGAGTCCATCGATCAGATCGGCGCGCGAACTTTGCCAGGCTGGATAAAGGCCCATGAGCAGACCTGTGATGAGCGATAGCGCCAAAGTGAAAAGGAGCACGGGCAGATGCAAGGAGACGCCGCTCTCCAGCGGAACGTTTTGGCCGGCCATCCGCGGAACAACCGATACTGTCCAAAGGGCCAGGCATAATCCAGCCACACCCGCAATAACGCTGACCAAAGTGCTCTCGAGCACGAACAATCGAACGATGCTACTGCGCTGGCCTCCCACTGCCATGCGCAGCGCAATCTCGCGCCGACGCCCGGTGAAACGCACCAGCAATAAGTTTGCGACATTGCTGCACGCGATGAGTAACACGGCGCTTACGGCCGCCAGAAGCGTCATGAAAGCCGGACGCAAATTTCCGGTGACATCTTCCGCGACCGCCACTAACACCGACGCCCAACTGTTGTCCGGATTTTCTGGTCGTTCCTCGCGATAGCCTCGCTCGAGCGCTGGCATTGCGGCCTGCGCCTGTTGGATTGTCATGCCTGGTTTCAATCGCGCAACGACACGCATGAAGCTGACTCCCCGCATCAGTCGATCCTTAGTGATGTCTGCGGGTTCGAATAGCGTGTTGGCAAAAATTTCCGTGTCTCGGCCAAACCATGAGATTGGCAAACTCGGCAGTACACCTATTATCGCGTTAGGTACGCCGTTCAGTGTGATGCTGCGACCGAGCACAGTCGGATCGGAGTTTAGGCGTTTACGCCAGAAGTTCTCCGTGACCATCACAACATCCCCTTTGGTCTCTTCCTCCGGTAGAAAAGTACGCCCGAGTATTGGGTGAATGCCGAGTAGATCGAAATAGTTCGCCGTTACATTGCGGCCGAACAACTGTACGGGTTCGCCGATTTCGGTCAGGATAAAACCGTTTCCCCGCTCCGCGGCGATGCTGGAAAAAACCGTTTGTCCGTCGCGATAATGCCAGAACTTCGGTACGGAAAAGGGCAGCTCCTTTAAGTCGCGCTCTTTTGCTTCACCGTAAATGCGAACCACCCGTTCCGGCTCGGAAAATGGGAGCCGGCGCAGGAAAAGATCGTGTACTAAACTAAAGATGGCAGTGTTCATGCCAATACCGAGCGCCAGCGTGAGCACCGCGAGAAAAGTAAATCCGGGTGATTTGCGAAGCTGGCGCAGAGCAAAGCGGAGGTCGTTCATGTCGATGCGGAGTTAAGGTTTCATTCTGCGCGAAAAGCGACCACCGGGTTGACGCGCGAGGCACGGTGCGCGGGAATCCATGATGCAAAGAGAGTTGCGCTAAAAAGAAGGAGGCCGACGCCAAGGTAAATTCGTGCATCGATTCCTTTGACTTCGAAAAGCACGCCTTGCAAGGCGCGCGAAAGCGCAAAGGCGGCAACTAGACCGATCACCGAACCGATCAACAGCAATTGCATTCCATGGGAAAGAACGAGGCCGCGGATTTGTGCCGGGCGCGCGCCAAGCGCAAGCCGAATACCGATTTCACGGACGCGTTTGAGCGTGGTATAGGCAAGCAATCCGTAGAGACCGATAGTGGCCAGGACCAGCGCGAGCCCGGCGAAAATGGAAAATAGGAAACTCAGCAGCCGATGCGTTCCCCAAGTTACTTGGACACGATCCAACATCGGCCGCGCGTCGAACACCGGCTGGTTTGGATCTATCGATGCGGCAACATCGTGAATCGACTTACTTAGCGCAGCGGCACTGATGCTCGAACGCACAAACAGACCAAGGCTCGTTCGTTGCGCCTGCGCCATGGAACAATAAATGATCGGCAATGGCGCCATTTCATCGACCGCGTGGAATCGCATGCGTCCAACGACGCCGACGATTTCCGACATCACATAGCCCTCGTCGTCGTTGCCGGGGTCGACGGAGAGCCGTTTGCCGATTGGATCTTCACCAGGGAAAACCTGCTCCGCCATTGCCTGATCGATTACGATTACGCGCGGTGAATCCTTGGTGTCATGTTCGTTGAACGTGCGGCCACGAAGAAGGGGCACTTTGAAAGTTTGAAAATAATCACCGGTGATGACTTCGAGATCGGCCGACGGCATGTTGCTTTGATAAACCGGTCGTGATCCTTCGCGGTAAAACCCGGTTTGCCAACCGCCCATAAGCGGTGAATTGGAACCGATTCCCGCGCTTTGAACACCCGGAATCGCGCTGACTTTGTCGAGCAGCGCTTTCGTAAACCCGCCAATCTTTTCCCGACTCGAATAGGTTTTCCACGGCAACTCAATTCGCGCAGTGAAAAGACCGTGCGGCTCGTAGCCAAGCTGAAGTCCCTGCATTTTCGAAAAGCTTTTCAGAACGAGCCCCGCAGCGACGAGCAGCATCACAGTGAGTGCGATCTCGCTGATGACGAACCAATCGCGCGCGCGCTTAACCGACGGCGGATCGCCGCTTCCGGCCGAACCTGCCTTCAACGCGAGCTGAACGTCAGCATGCGAAGCCTGCCATGCCGGCCATAACCCGAAAAGCACGGTCGTCAGCGATGCGATCAAAAATGTAAATCCAAGGACGGGAAGATCGAATGAGATCTGTTGAAATCGGGAAACGTCTCCCGGACTCAACGCGATTAGGCCGCTGCGGACCCAAACCGCAAATAAAAAGCCAAGTGCTCCACCGAGGAGCGCGATCAAAAAACTCTCGAACAAAAGCTTTTTGATGATTTGGCCGCGGGTTGCTCCGACTGCCGCGTGGATGGCAAATTCTCGCGCTCGGGCAGCGCCTCGCGCGGCAAACAAATTGGCGAGATTGGCGCAAGCGATCAGCAAAACGAGACCCACCGCTCCAAGCAGCAGCCCGAGATTCGTCCGGTACTTGCCGACGAGATTATCGAGCAACGGAGTAACGACCGCTGTCTCTCCACCGTTTGTGTCCGGATATGCTTTCTCCAAACGCGCGGCGATGCCTTTCATTTCCGTACGCGCTTGATCGACAGTCACGCCAGCTTTGAGTTTGCCCCAAACAAAAATCATCGGGTGATGGGAACGATCCATCCAGGCCGGGTTATTGCTGCGCCGCATCAGTGAAAACCAAGTGTCGGTGTCCTGCGGCGACGTCATTTGCGGCGGCATCACGCCGATGATCGTGAAATTTTGATCATGGAGGTTAATGGAGCGGCCAATTACACCGCGGTCGCGATTGAATGCGCGTTGCCAGAGACGATCGCTAATCACGACCACCGGCGGCGCGCCAACCTTATCTTCGTCTTCGCTGAAAGTCCGACCGAGCTCCGGCGGCAGACCGATAATACTGAAAAAATTCCGAGTAACCGAAGCGCACGACACCCGCTCGGGTTCGCGACCAGGAACACCGCTAAGATTTCGCGACTCTTTGTGGGTGGCGGCGAGATGTTCAAAAACCGTGTTCTCGTTTCGCCAGTCGAAATAATCAGGCAGCGCGACCGAATAATCCTGGCCGGGGCCGGACGATTCGTTTAACACCATGATCCTGTCGGCGTCCGGATACGGCAACGGTTGAAGCAGAACCGTGTTGATTATACTGAAGATGGCTGTGTTGGCGCCGATTCCGAGCGCGAGCGTGAGAATCGCGACGGCGGAAAATGCGGGATTCTTGATTAACTGCCGCGCCGCAAATCGCACGTCTTTGAGCATTCGGTTGTGTCCTCAAGCAGCCATACGGTCTTCAACGACGCGACCATCAAATAAATGCACTGTGCGATCGGCGTGCTGCGCAAAGCGCTCATCATGTGTGACCATGCAAATAGTGGCCCCGATCTCGTGCAATTCCTTGAGCAGTTGCATCACTGCTTCGCCGTTGCGCGAATCAAGATTTCCTGTGGGTTCGTCTGCCAGCAAAATCGCCGGCCTGCCCGCTAGCGCCCGGGCGACCGCCACCCGCTGTTGTTGGCCACCGGAGAGCTGACTTGGCAAATGTTTTGCGCGATGCGCCATGCCCACGCGTTCCAACGCCTCGGTTACGAACGATTTTCGTTCGCCTGCGCCCATTCCACGGTAGGTGAGTGGCAACTCCACGTTCTCAAACACCGTCAGATCACCAATCAGATTGAAGCTTTGAAAAATGAAACCGATTTCGCGGTTGCGAATACGCGCCCGATCGGCGAACGAAAGATTGGCAACTTCATGTCCCTTAAGCGAGTAGCTGCCGTCAGAAGGGGTATCGAGTAGCCCGAGTATCGATAGCAAGGTCGTCTTGCCACAACCTGATGGTCCGGCTATGGAAACATATTCGCCGGGTCGAATGTCGAGGTGGATTCCGGATAGCGCATGGGTCTCTACTTCGTCAGTGAGAAAGACCTTCGTTACGCTGTTTAGTCGTATAAGAGGATCTAATCCGTTGTTCATGTTTGAATTGCTGATTGTTGATTGCTGATTAGTTAAGCCGGATGTGTTCGTGCGAATCCCAGGCGCTGGTATCGGAAAGAATCACCTGATCTCCCGGCTGGAGGCCACTTAGAATCTCAATCGTGTTCACCGAGCTCTTGCCAAGTTTAACCGGTGTGCGCACAGCTTCCCCGCCGCCGTTGACGAGCTTAAACATGCCGACGGTGTTGTTTTCCTGTCCGAATGCCGGCCGCCCCACGTAGATGACGTCGTCGAGATGCTCCAGCTCGATTGTTCCGTCGACACTAAGATCGGGGCGCGCGCCTTTCGGCATCGGCTCATCGAACGCAACTTCGACATTAACCGTTCCCTGCTCGACTGCGGGATCGACGCGCGTGACGTGGCCATTGACGGTGCCGTTGCGCGTGTCGATGACTGCTTTCTGTTTAATCTGAATATCCTTCGCCTGCGTTTCAGCGATCTTGACCTGCGCCTTCAGCTTAGTGGGGTCCGCTACGCGAGCGAGATTATCGCCGACCTTGAGCCGCTGGCCGATTTGCACTGGTAATTGTTGTAACACGCCAGACATTCCGGCTTTCACGTGCAACGCTTCAACTTGGTCGAGCTTCAATTTCGCCAGTTGATTCGCTTGATCGACTGCGGCTTGTTTCGAGGTCAGCTGCGGCTCGATTGAATCGCGCGCAAACGCCAGGCGCTTTTGCTCGATCTCATCGCTCTTCTGGCATTCCTCTTCTTTAATCTTCGAAGTTTTGTAAACGAGATCGGCGACGAGACCGTTCTTTGCTAACTGATCGTTCGTTTGGCGCTCCATTTTCGACTGCTCGTATGCGGAGTGCGCCGTGGTTGTTTTCGATTCCTGATCGAGCAATTCGCGCTGCAAAGTCGCGCGCATCGTCGTAAGCTCGGCCTCCGCGCCTTTTGCCCGCAACTCTGCGTCATGCGCGCTCTGTTCCAATTCGGGGCTGGTCAACTCTAATATAACGTCGCCCGGTTCGACTTTTGTTCCCGGCCAGATCAAAATTTTCTCGACGCTTCCCTCTGTGTTTGCCGGAATCCAACGGATGTCTTCGGGAACGAGCGTCCCCAAACCGCGCACCTGGCGCACCATTGGGCCGCGTTTAACCGTATCGATCCAAACCGTCGAACGATCAACGCTCGGCGCCGCGGGTTTCAACCGTGAGATTGCGACCGTTGCCAGAATCAAACCGAGCGCGGAGGCAGCAATGATCATGATGCGGCGCTTGCGTTTTTTCGCTGCAACACCTGGGCGCGGCACGTCCATTGAGGAAAGGCTCGGCGTGAATCCTCCAGGACGCACAATCGTTTCGTCTTTTGTTTTTCGCTGCGGGATCACGGCTGATCAAAGCGGAGCGATTGCTCGACAAAACTCGGTGAGGGCAGATGCCGTGCTGAGCAATGGCGCTGCGGCCAGAACGATTATCAGTGCGAAGAGAAATGCTTCGGTGACAAAATCGCGCCGCGCCTCCTTTTGAAAATAGTGGCGGCTGATGTTTCGAAAAGACGGCACCGCGGTTCGCACGCATCGTGCGTGATACCCGCTGAGCGTCATCGGCTGATAATTGCAGTCAACCAGTGGAAAGCTCCGGCGGTTAGGAGTTGTTAGAGAGATTGGCTTCATGTCTTTATCCTTTGTTGACAGTTGTTAATGCAATGTCCGTGCCAACCGCAAAACAGACTTCACATCCCACGCAGCACTAGCGACTTACGTTGTATTGAGGAATCGCAGCGGCCTGTTCCTCAATCCGCTTCTGGGATTTCGCCGTCCCAACTTTGGGACTCTGAACGGCCGCTTCCAGCAAATCTTAACGCGGCAGGCGCAGCAAAGCTTGCGCGCCCTGGCCAGGTTCCCGATTCGTTAGTACCAGCGATCCTCCATGCGCTTCAGCAATTTGGCGACTCAATGGCAGCCCAATCCCGGAACCGTCCGGTTTTGTGGTGAAAAACGGCACGAAAAGATTTGCCGGGTTCATAATGCCTGGCCCGTCATCTTGAACAAAGATCTCAACGCAACCTTCTTTTTCACGCCATCCGATCGCAACGTTTCCCTGAGTTTCAAGCGCCGCGTCGACAGCGTTGTGCACCAGATTGATTAAAGCTTGTTCAATCTGTGCTGCGTCCGCATGAATCACCGTTTTGGGACCCGGCATGACTTGCACCTTGAGCCTTGGTTCCAAGTCCACAACCCGCTGCACCAGACTCGCAAGATCGAAATCTTGTTTTTGAGGCGGCGGAAGCTTTGTTAATCGCGTGTAAGCCTGCAGGAAACGACTGAGCGAATCCGCCCGGGACGCAATAGAGTTCAATCCGGCCCCCGCATCATCTTTCCAATCTGGTGGAAGAGGATCGCGTCGGAGGAGAGATTCCAGGCTGGCGGCCAGTGATTTGATCGGTGCCAGCGAGTTGTTCATTTCATGGCCGAGGACACGCACAAGTCGCTGCCAGGCGCGCCGTTCCTCTTCGCGCAGCGTGCGACTGAGGTCGGTCAACACCAGTAATTCGTGCGGTAATCCCTCCTCACGAAATGTGCTACGCCGGATACCCCAACGACCTGAGCCCCCAGGGAAGTTCAATGTTAGCGGTTCGTCCTCGCTAACCTCGAGACACGTGTCGAGAGACAGTTCGCTTGCCGTTTTGCCCAACAACTTGTCCATTGGCTGACCGAGCAAGGTTTCACCGGCGCGATTGACGAGCCGCAAATGCCGCCTGGGATCGAAGGTAAAAACTGCAACGTCAATTTCACTCATGATCGTGCGCAACAGCGCGGTCGCTTCAAAGGCGCCCAGACGTTGGAGACGCAAAGTTTCGCCGAGCGAATTGATTTCGAGGAGCACTTCGCCTAATGCATTGCTCCCGCCGGCCCCCCTGGCGCGAATCGAATAGTCGCCCTCGCGTAATGCCGCGAGCAAATTAGACATGGTTTGCAAGGGTCGAATGGTGTGTTCGCGCGTGCTGGAAATGAACACGGCGAAACAACCAACGATGAGAATCGTTAACGTCCACTGTACTTTGGTGCTGTAATCACCCAACCAAAGAAGAACAAGCGCCACAAAAATTGCAGGGACGGCTGCGGCAACTGTGAGCCAGGTAATTTTTCCTTCGTAGGAAAACCGATGCGGATCTTTTGTTTTAGGGGCCATCAAAGCTGCAAGCGGCAGTGGGTAATAAGTTCACCACGTGCGGCGGCCAATCCGCAACGCTTAGAGACCATATTGCTGCAGGCGACGGTAGAATGCACTTCTGCTCAACCCGAGTGCCTCTGCCGCTTTACGCGCGTTGCCATCGTTCCGAGCCAGCGCTTTTTTGATGAGAAATGCCTCCACCTCTTCGAGGCTCATCTCCTCGAGATCGCGCGATTCACCGCCGCCATTCGTTAGGCCCAGATCGCTCGCGCAGATTTGGCGGTCTTGCGCCATAAGCACGGCGCGTTCGACGATATGATCGAGCTCTCGAACATTTCCCGGAAAGCGATGCTGCAGCAGACGTTCTCGCGCCGCCTCATCGAAACCGGCGATCTGTTTGCGATAACGCTCCGCGTGTTGATGAAGAAAACTATTGGTCAGCGGCATGATGTCTTCCCGCCGGTCTCGCAAGGGTGGCAACGCAATCTGGATCGTATTCAGACGGAACAAGAGGTCCTGCCTAAAACGACCTGCTGCCACTTCGTTCTCGAGATTTGCGTTTGTGGCAGAGATGATGCGCACGTTTGCATGCAAAGTTTTCGATGAACCGACTCGTTCAAAATCTCCCGTTTCGATAACTCGCAATAGTTTTGCCTGTTGAGCAAGCGGGATGTTTGCAATCTCGTCCATGAAAAGCGTGCCCTCATCTGCAAGCTCGAATCTACCTGCGCGATCTGCTTTTGCATCAGTGAAGGCGCCTTTGACGTGGCCGAATAATTCGCTCTCAAAGAGGGTCTCGGATAAGCCGCCCATATTTACGGTGATCATGGTACGCGACGCTCGCGGTGATAGGGCATGAATCGCCCGCGCAATTAGACTTTTCCCAGTCCCGTTCTCCCCGGTAATTAGCACGTTGGCATCGGAAGGCGCGACCCGTGAAATCATTTCGATGACGGGCCGCATCGCAGGCGATTGGGCAATCAAATCCGGCATGGTGCCGCGCAGCATTTCGTTTTCCGCTTCGAGCTTTCTTTCGCGACGGAGCGCTGAAGCGAGCTCAATCTGCGTCCTCACGATTGCCAGTAACCGCTCGTTATCCCACGGTTTGGTCACAAAATCGCGCGCACCGCGTTTCATTGCTTCTACGGCCAGCTCAACCGTCGCCCAGGCGGTCATCACAACAACCGGCAGGGTATTGTCGATCTGCCGGATTTTTGGAATAGCTGACAAGCCCTCCTGGCCAGAAGTGGTATCGCGCGCGTAATTCAGATCCATTAGCAACAGCGCGTACTCCTTCTTTTCCAGCGCGTTAAAGATGCCGGCCAGCGAGGTGACGGCTTCTGTCTGATAACCTTCGCCCTTGAGCAAAATTCGGAGCGCCTCGAGCACGTCGCGCTGATCGTCAGCAATTAAGATTCTGGTCACGGACTATTTCTCAACCGCGTTTTTGCCGCACTGTCAATTGCGCGGAAAATCGTAGTGGATGATTGCGAACCCGCGAAACGATCGAGATACAAAGGAGATGTTAACGCCTGTTTCGCGAAATCCATCCGTTGGCTAACGAGTTCATCTAGCCGGAAATTCGGACATTGGCGGCCAGCCAACCGGTCGAAGATCGGCCGCGTGCGACGGCCGCTTCTTTTTTCGCTGGCGCAGTTGATCGAGCGCCAGATAGATCACCGGAGTCGTATAAAGCGTGAGGATTTGCGAAACAATGAGGCCCCCGACGATGGCGACGCCGAGCGGCTTGCGCAGTTCGCTCCCGATACCCATTCCGATGGCGAGCGGCAACGCACCAAACATCGCGGCCATCGTGGTCATCATGATTGGGCGAAACCTGACCAGGCACGCCTGGTAGATCGATTCTTCGGGACTGAGTCCTTCGTGTCGCTCGGCGTCGAGCGCGAAATCGACCATCATGATGGCGTTCTTTTTCACGATGCCGATAAGCAGGATAATTCCGATGACCGAGACGAGATCCAGCTCATTGCCGGTTACCAGCATGGCTAAGAGAGCTCCAAGGCCAGCGGATGGTATTGTAGAAAGGATCGTGATCGGGTGGATCAGGCTCTCGTAAAGCATTCCCAGGATGATGTAAACGGCTAAGAGCGCCGTGAGAAACAACCACGGCATTGTCACCCAGGAGGCTTGCGCAACCTGCGCAGTGCCGGCGAAATTTCCGCGAATGGTTGATGGCATTCCGAGATCACGTTTCGCCCGCTCGACGATTTGCGTTGCCTCGCTTAACGAAACGCCTTGCGCAGTGTTAAAGGAGATTGTCACGCATGGAAACTGGCCCTGGTGATTGACTGAGAGTGGCGTGTTGTCCAACTGAAAATGTGCGATCGTACTCAGCGGCACCTGGCTTCCGGAATTTGATTTGACGTAGATTTTGTCGAGCGAGCTCGGATCGAGCTGGAACTTCGGATCGACCTCGAGAATGACGTGATATTGATTCTGTTGCGTGTAAATGATCGAGACCTGCCGCTGGCCGAACGCGCTGTAAAGCGTGCTGTCGACTGCTTGCGGTTGAATGCCGAGGCGCGCGGCCGCATCGCGATCGATTACCACGGTTTCCTGCAATCCGCGAAATTGCTGATCGCTCGTGGCGTCCTTGATCTGCGGATATTCGTGAAGCTTGTTCACGAGCTTGGGCGCCCATGAATTGAGCTCCTCGATGTTTTGATCGGACAACGCATATTGGTATTGCGCTTTTGACGATCTTCCGCCAACACGAATATCTTGATTTGCTGTGAGAAAAAGTTGCGCGCCGGGAATTTTCGAGAGCTTTTGCCTCAGACGCCCGATAACTGTGCCCGCGTCATCTTTGCGTTCTTCTTTGCCCGAACCTTTCGGTTTCAAACTGATGAACATGCGGCCGTTATTCAACGCCGAGCCGCTCCCGCCGCCAAAGAATGAGCCGACGGCCTGGACCGCAGGATCGGCCATGACAGTTTTCACGACCTGTTCTTGCTTTTCTTTCATCGCTTCAAAGGAAATGTCCTGCGCGGCCTCGGTCGTGCCCATCATTTGTCCCGTGTCCTGTTGCGGGAAAAATCCCTTCGGCACAACGAAGTAAAGGTAAACGGTCGCGATGATCACCAGCCCGGTGACAATGAGCATGGTGTATTCGTGTTTGAGGACCCACTTCAAGCCGCGTTCGTAAAAATCGTGCATTGCGTTGAAACCGCGCTCGCTCAGTCGATCGATCACGCCGCGCTGTCGATGTCGCTCCTCGCTTTTCAAAAATCG
>Ga0193713_1000088_pt1 | contig 26495 bp, 24 predicted proteins | sample H3a2metaG_FD_143054 | JGI IMG/M metagenome (GOLD analysis project Ga0193713, IMG submission 143054) | Soil microbial communities from a riparian zone of the East river system, Colorado, United States - H3a2 | ecosystem: Environmental > Terrestrial > Soil > Riparian zone | place: USA: East River... | reverse complement strand
GACGCGCGTTGTGTTGTTCACACCCGAAGGCGACGAAAAACGCATCGGATCGTTTATGAATATGTCGTATGCGTGCGATGACATTGACAAGACGTATGCCGAACTGAAGAAGCGCGGCGTGGAATTTGAGGGTCCGCCGCAAAAACAACCCTGGGGCACTTACGCGATGTTTAAGGACAGCGAAGGCAATCGGTTCGTTCTTTCATCGGACTGAAAGCCGGCGTGCGGCTTTGTTGGACCGGCGTTGCTCGTGGCGCGTAATTGAAACTTGCTCGTTGCCCAACTTGCTCGTCGCTACCCTGGCGACTTTACCTTCTATGTCGCTGACCCATCAGCTCCATTCGCAGGCGCACTCCAATCGAGTAGACCAGATAGTACGCTATCAATCCGGCAGCGACTGCCACGGAAAGCTGCGTTCCGGAGGCCGCGATCAGCCAATGCTGATCGCCGGAAGGGGGGCTGCCGGAGTGTGTGGCGCGCCACCAGCCATAGACAAAACGTGCTGCGATTGCCAACGTGACAAGAAGTGCGAGCCATCGGCTCGGAGTGTAGAAAAGTCCTTCTGGTTGGCTTTCCCAACGGGTCATCGCTAAACCGACCAAGCCTAGAATGCCTCCAAAAGCCATGCCAATCAGAGCAAACCGAAACGCTGATCCTACCCAAAAGGAGAGCAGCAAGGTGAAGGAGAGAAAGAAAAGGGCCGAGAAGCTGGTGACCCACACATTTAGACTGGCGACCCAGCGCCGCGCCTGCCGTCGAGCAGTGCCGGCGCGGTAGCGAACAGCAAGGGAAAGCAAAACCACGCCGGCTAAGGCGAGCAGAACAAAAACCAGCAGTGCAAGGATAATGAGCGGCACCGCTGATGTTAGCACGAAACGGGTGACGTCGATGCCGGCGCACGTTTCGGGGATGCCGCGCGCCACGGCGATGTCGCCGTTTTAGAGTACTAACTAAATGAGGAGCAACCGACAGACGGCGATCGATTGAAAATGTGTGACTAATCGTGTGTTGGCTTTCGCTGTCGCGGTTACGTTTTCCGTCGTCGCATCCGTTTCGGCGGACGATAACGTGCGCGAGGTGCAGGAAAAATTGCGCGACGGCGGTTTTTACTTCGGCGAGATCGACGGCGCATACAGCAGCCAGCTATCTGCGGCGTTGACGCGTTACCAGATACGTAACGGCCTGCCTATCACTGGTCAGCTCGACGTGGACACGAGCAAAGCGTTGGGCGCGAAGCCGGCGGTGACGACAACCCCAACCGATTCCGAGCAGAGCTCCGACACGTGGCGGCGGTTGCGCAAGGGCGAGCGACAAACAGTGGCGACGACGACTGCGCGGGAGAGATCATCGGCGCGCACGACCGAAACACCAGGAAGCGGGACTGGAACATTGCCGCGAGAATCGTCTCACGGTACGGCGCCAATCGCCTCGGAGAGCATGGAACCGGCGTCAGCGCCGCCGGCTACAGCCCCAGAGACCAGTTCGCCGGCGAACGGCAGGAGGGAACGGCTGCGCGATTACGTCGGCGCGTTTGTGCTGGCCGGGCTGGATCCGCACGTCGGCGCGGAAGCAGATTTCTTCGCCGATCGCGTCCATTACTATGACCAGGGCGTCATGACTCGCGAAAAAATCCGGGAGGATCTAAAGCGGTACGCGGAGCGCTGGCCGGAACGGCGCTTCTGGCTTGCCGGCGACATCAAGGTCGAGTCGGAGAACGGCAACCAGGTGCGGGTGACGTTTCCGCTCCGGTACGAACTGCGCAACGGAGGGAAACATTCGTCAGGCAAGGTCGATAAAACGCTGGTGTTAGAAACGGCTGGCGACGATCTCGAAATCGTCGCGGTCAATGAACACAAAGCCGATTAGGCGTTGTTTTCCGCAGATTTTTTTACATTCCTGCTTTCCTGATTTAGTTCTTCTTGGTTCTCGCTGCAGCGAGTCTGCGACCTGATTTCCTAATATGGGACGCAATCGGTCCGACAGCAGCTATTCACTTTTTACGATAACGCGCTGATTTTTCGCGAACCGCCGCGCGTCGATCGGAATTTCGCTTCGCCGGATACGCGAATTTTGTTTTCACAGCTGATCCCTTGGATCGCGGACTGATCACACGCGCCTTCGCCACTTCAAAATAATCGAGCACGTCCTCACCTCGATCGAACTTCTCTTCGAGATTCCTAGCAGTTGTAGCCTCACCCGGCGACTTTTTCATACGTGTCGATCTCGAGAGGAGTAGATTTCCTTACACTAATAATCCGAATTGTCGCTCCGCGATAGCTGATAATCGCCGACCAACACTGGGACCCGATCCTGCCGATGACCATGTATCGCTTCTCCAACGCATCCTTGGCAGGGAGCAGAACGTGTCTCGATTTCCAGAGTGCTTGCGCTTCGACAAAGTCAATTCCGTGTTTTGCTTTGTTGCCCTCGCTCTTTCGCGGATCGAATTCGAATTCCACGGCAGGTTTCGTAACGGATTTTCAGCACGAATGCGAAGCTTTGTGCCTACCACGGAATGACTTTGCGATCTCTCCAGAACTTTCCTGTTTCCTTCTGCGGCGCGTCAGCAGCCAACCACACTATCCCGGACGCGCCTTCTGCGACGGAGCGCGTAGCGTTCGAACCGCCCATGTCGGTGCGGACCCAACCCGGACACACCGAATTTATCGCGAACTTCGGTAACGCGGCGGCGAGCTGTACGGTGACGCCGTTGAGTGCTGTCTTCGAAATGCAATAGGCGGGCGCCCAACCGTCGGCGCCATCGGCTAATTGGCCGCCGCCGCTGGAGACATTCACGATGCGCGGCGCGTCGCTCTTTTTCAGGAACGCTACCAACGCCTGCGACACCAGTAGCGCGCCGAGGATGTTCGTTCGCAACGTGGTCTCGAATACCTCCGGCGTGGTCGTGAGGATCTCTTTGTCATTATCGAGCAGAATGCCGGCGTTGTTCACCAGCACGTCGAGGCGATCGCTTGTTCTCGAAAATTCTTCCGCTGCGCGCCGAATACTGTCCGCTTTGGAGATGTCGATCTTCAAAGCGGTGACTGCACCGCGGCGAGTATTTTCGGCGGAGCGTTCCTCTTCAGCTCCCCGGTTCAGCTTCTGTGCCGCAGCCTTGCCAGCCTCTTCGTTCCTGGCGCCGAGAAAAACATGAAAACCTTTGCGCGCCAGGTGCCGTGCAACTTCAAAGCCGATCCCTTTGTTCGCGCCGGTCACGAGCGCGATGCGTTGTTCTTTTGTCATGGCTTACACCCTCACCTCATTCCTCTCCCGAACAAGGGAGAGGCTGGGAAAAGCCTGCGCCCGGTCAAGAGTGCGATCCGTTGTTTATTTGTATGACGAAATATCGCTCAGGAACGTGGGAATGCAGATTGAGACCGATTTGAAACTCGCTCCTTCCTCAAAACTAATCGACGCGATGTTTTGGAGTGCGGCGACATGTCACCGCTTTCAAAGCGCGGACATGTCCGCGCACTCCAAAGCGATGCCCGACTTGCCTGCCGTTGCCGGCTTGGCTTTCTATGTGTCCTGGCTTCTTGCCACGGCGAGTCTGCGACCTGATTTCCATTATCTTGAATCTGTGCGAATCGGGGCGGCGGGCATCTGCGGATGAAATCAAGATCCAAGTCGATTTTCTCCAGCGAGTTTTGTGCTGAATCGATTAAATTGGAGTGAAAATGAGCATGGACACCGACGGGCTGCCGAAGCTCGACAATGTCATCTTTGGTGAAATCCAGGTGCTCCTCGCTGAGAAACGAACTGCGCTGGCTTCCTTGCGCACTGGTATCGCTGTGTTCGCTTTGCCTCTGTCGGTTCTAAGCGCGCTCATCGCGACCTCGCGCTATTACAGCATGGAGAAGGTGATGCCTATGCTGGCGCCGCTGATGCTCCTGAACCTTGGTCTGGTCGTGCTGGGCACCTGGCTGGTCTTCCGTTCGATCCGCCGCATTCATCATTACGAGCACCGGATCAGAGAGCTCAGCGAAAAATATCGGTCAATCGCGCAGTTTATAGAGTAGTGCGAACGAGCCCGCGGTACCGCGCGACCAATAAAAAAAGACCAATCCGCTAGTCACTGGCGAAGTTGTAATGACTGGCATCATCAGTTCGCGCGATCCCGGCCGCGGTGTGCGATTGGATTTCAGCTGCAGCGAAGCGGCTAATCGTCCACAGATTTGCAACTCGCTCGTTTCCCAATTGACTCATGTGCTCCCGCCCATTTGAAACTCGCTCCTTCCCCAACTCGCTCGTTGCTTCCGTCGCAGTTTTGCCTTCTATGTCGCTTTTCCCAAAAGCTCCATTCGACCTCTCGGTTTGCCCATCTATGTCGCTCGCGGCCCCGCGGCTCCATTGTATCTCGGCTGGCTCCCGCAGCGCTCGACCGCTACCTCGCGGCTGCACCGGCCATGTCGCGCTTCCCGAACGCTCCATTCACTCGTCGCTTCACGTTGATCACTCGCACGACCCCGTGCTTGCGCCAGCTACCTAGCTGCGTTGCGTCTACCCGCGCGATTGAAACTCGTTCGGTTCCCACCTCACTCGCCGCTACCCATCGCGGCTTTGCCTTCTATGTCGCTTCCCCCGAAAGCTCCATTCCCGATCGCGACGTGTTCTATGTCGCTGATCCCATCGCTCGATTCAGCCACTGAGCGGATTGGCGTTCAAAGTCGCCCGGGACTGTGCCCGGTCATTACTGCGAACATCGAACCTTCGTGTCTCAGTTTTTTGCTCGCTTTTTCGGCCGATTGTTATGCATGATAAACACCTATGGCCAAGAAACGAGTGATCGCTTTCTTCATGCACGAAACCGAGCAGGCGGCGGCCAACCGCGAGATTCAGGGTGGCAAGTCAACAGACAGCTATGTCATGGGCGAAATTGATGAGAACCGAATCAACGCCCTCGAGGCCGATGGCTTAATCATTCAGGAACTTCCGCCTGTCCCGGCACCGGCAACCTTACCGCTTGAAGAATTACACGGAGTTCCTCGCGCAATTGCGCATCGGAATTTCATCGCACGCGCGGCCGGCGCAGCGGCCGCGGCGAGTCCTGCGATTGCCGGTCTGCCGGGATTCGAGCGCACGGTCGGGCCGACCGACGCCAGAGCACCGGATTTACTACAGCCGCAATACTTTTTTCTCTGGCTGGAAGGCCCGCTTCTCGAGGAATGGCGCGCACAATTGGACGGGCTCGGTGTCGAGTTATTGGAAACCTATCCTACAGGTGCGTACAAAGTTCGTCTCGAGCCGGCGCAAGTCGCACCCGTCTCAAATCTGCCTTTTGTCACGCAGCTACGGGTCTTCGACGCAGAGGATACGGGCCCGGACTTCGTCACGCGTGGAGTTGAACCGGCCGGACCGCCTGCGAATGCCGGGCGCGCGATGTTGTGTTTCGATATCCGCCTGCATCGCGCCGAGGACGCAACAAAGGTCAAAGAATGGCTCAGCAACCACAACGTTGCGATTGCCGGCGCAACCGCGAGCAAAATTAGGGTTTATCTGCTGGAGGACGCACCGGAACTTTCCGATATTCCGGCACTTCCGGAAGTCGCCTCTTTCGAAGAATATGTAGCGCCGACTTTACATAACGACCGGGCTCGCGTCCTTCTTGGTATCGATCACAATCCCGCGACGGGGATTCAACAAACCGGCGCAGGCCAGATTGTGGCTGTGGCCGATACGGGTTTGGATGATCAACATCCGGATTTCCAAGGCCGCATTGTGGGGATTGTCGCTTTGGGGCGACCTACCGATCACAGTGATCCGCATGGTCACGGCACCCATGTCGCCGGTTCCATTTTAGGCGACGGCACAGCCTCGGCGGGTGCCCTCTGCGGCACAGCTCCCGGCGCTCAGCTATTCTTTCAGTCATTGCTGGATGCTCAGGGTGGACTTGGAGGACTACCTCTCGACCTCGGGGATTTGTTCGACGAGGCGTATCGAAACGGCGCGCGCATCCACAACAACAGTTGGGGCTCGGCTACTTCGTCGCGTTACACGATTAACGCCAGCGAAGTCGATGATTTTGTCGCTAATCATCGCGATATGCTGATCGTCATTTCTGCCGGGAATGAAGGTAACGCCGCTGACCCGCGGACTAATTCCGCGCTTGGGTTTGTCGATTGGCTTTCGATCGGGTCGCCCGCCTCATGCAAAAATGCGTTAACGGTTGGGGCAAGCCGGAGCGACCGAACGGCAAATGGTTACGCAACATTGACGTATGGTAATGCCTGGCCCAACCACTTCCCTGATCCGCCGGTGGCAAACGATAAAGTCTCCGGCGACCCACAATCCCTTGCCGCCTTCAGTAGTCGCGGCCCGTGCGATGATCGGCGGATCAAGCCGGATGTGGTCGCACCGGGAACCGACATCGCTTCGACCAAATCAAGCCGTGCCCCACTGAGTCATTTTTGGAGTGCGTATCCCGGAAACGCGCAGTACGCATTCATGGGCGGCACGAGCATGGCAGCACCGCTGGTATCGGGCTGCGCCGCTTTGGTAAGGGAATATTTCGTTACCACTCGAAACCATCAGCCCAGCGCCGCCTTGTTAAAGTCGACTCTAATTAACGGGACGACGTGGTTAAGTGGCACCGATTCCATCGCGCCGGCAATTGGAACGCCGAATTACCATCAGGGATTTGGCCGGATCAACTTGGCGGACACGATTCCTAATGCGACGCGACCGCAAGTGCAGCTTCGGTTCGTGGATGATTGGCAGACGCCGGCACAGTCGTTTACGATGACGGGTCAGCGTAAACGGTATCAATTCTCTATTGCGGCGCCGTCAGGTCCATTACGAATCTGCCTGGCCTATACCGATCTCGCTATGCGCGCGCTGCAAAACGATCTCAATCTTTTTCTGCAATTGCCGTCAGGTCAGAAGATGTTTGGAAATGCGCAGGTGAGTGACAGCTTGCATATACCGGATCCCGCTAACAACGTCGAGATCATCCGGGTAGATCATCCGGTGGCGGGACCGTACCTGATTCAGGTCGCGGCGACCAACCTTCTAAGGGGGCCCCAGGATTTTGCTCTTATCGTAACCGGAGAAGGCGTGTCGGATCTCACTCCCATTTAATAAACGCATGTTCTGTCTCCACGTAATTCAGGCGGAGTTTGGCGATTGCCTTTTGCTTGAGTACGGAACCGCCGCTAATCCGCATTTCATTCTAATCGATGGCGGGCCGCCGACCATTTTCGCAGACCATCTTCGGAAAGTCCTGGAGACGGTAGTTGTTCCGCAGAGCGGAAAGCTTGAGCTAGTTATTCTGAGCCACGTCGACAACGATCACATCGTAGGTCTGGTCGATCTGTTTAGCGAATTACAGTCGCAACAGGTCAATGCCCAACCGGCATTGATCAGCATCGACGGCCTTTGGCATAATTCATTCAGCAAAGCGATCGATCCGAACGGGATGATTCAGCCTCGCCTGCAGACGCTGCTCGGGATTGCCGGCATGCAGTCCACCATGGACGCAACAGCTGTTGCTGTGAATGGAATCGCGGAGGGAAACAAGCTGCGGCAGCTTTCGCTTCTCCTGCACATTCCTCTGAATGCCAACTTAGCCGATCCCATTACGGTTGAAACAGCAAACGCCCCCGTCAATTTCGATAACGTCCGTCTGACGGTGGTCGGTCCGACAAAGGCCAATCTCGATGCTTTACGCCAGGAGTGGGAAGATTGGCTCGATGAACATGAAGAGGATATCGGTACGGGCAGTATGAACTTGATGGCAAACGCGGATCAGAGCGTCCCTAATCTGAGCAGTATCTGCGTTGTCGCCGAAGCAGACGGACGTCGGATCCTTCTTACCGGCGACGCGCGAAGCGATCATGTCCTGGCCGGATTAGACAGCAAAGCCTTTTTAAACGACGCGGGCTCTGTTCATTTTGACGTGCTGAAGCTTCCGCATCACGGCAGCGATCGAAATATGACGAAGACGTTTTTCAAGAAAGTCACGGCCGATCAGTACGTGATTTCGGCTAACGGCAAATACGGTAATCCCGATTTGGCGACGCTGATCTGGTTGGTTGAAGCGGCGAAAGAGCAGAGTCGAACGCCCGAGATCTTTCTGACGAATCAGACTCCTTCCACTGGGAAGCTCCTCACCGAATATCCGCCGGCCGACTATGGCTATTCGCTGCGCTTTCTTCCATCGGACGAGTCTTCATTCGAGGTCTTCCGCGTCTAGGTACAGTGGTTAACCTCGAGTCGCTCGCGAATAGTAAAGTTCAGGGGTTTTGATCGCGAGGAATCACTTTCATCGACGTAGCCGCTAAGAAGGATGAGTCAGGAAATGAACTTCGTGCCGAGCTACTTTCGTGGCGCGACGCATCTGCGAAGTTGCAAGAAAGGTCGCTCCACCAACAAAAAAAGGAGAGTAGCCGCGGAGTAAACACAGAGTTCCACGCCGACAAGAGCGAGCGCAGATGTGGGCTGGATGTTGTGAGATGAACAAAACTGCTCAACCGCGTGGATGACGAGTTTCTGTATCAGGTACGCGCTGTAAGCGATGCTGGCGATGAATGCGGCGCCGGGAATTGCAATTCGGCGGAAGGGTAATCGCGGGCTGTTCGCGCAGATCAGAAGCGCCGCCATACCGAGTGCGATGAGCGGAAATTGCCAGGCGCAGGCTGCGACTGTGAGATTGTCGCCTTCGCCAAGGTATAGGCCATAACTGATCAGCACCAGAGCGGGCAGCCAAAGCCAGATCGCAAAATCCATCAATCGTTTCCACCAATGCGGTCGGAACTTTTCGATTGCGGCGAGCACAACGCCGAAGACGAGCGGATCGAGCCGAGTCCAGGAGGGGTAATAAATCCACGCTTGAAACGCACGGAACGAAACGCCGCCGTCGATCGCCGGATTCTTCCAGGCGAGAAACGTGCGCAATGCGATCCCGCCGAAAACGATGAGGCATGGAATAATGATCGCAGCGCGCGGCCAGCGATTTACAAAAAGCAGGATGAACGGCAGACAAAGATAGAACTGGTCTTCGACCGCGAGCGACCATGCGTGCGAGAACGCAGTCCCGCCGTGAAGCGCAATGTTTTGGACAGATAAAAGGAATTTCCAGAGCGGCTGCGCCATGTCGGGATACTCGCGCCACGACGGCAACAAAAAGTAAACCACCAGGATGACGAAGTAAGCCGGCATTATCCGCAAGACGCGACGAGCGAAGAAGCTCCCAAGTTTGATCGATTTTTCGCGTGCGAGCGGGGCGAGCAGTTGCCCGCCGATCAAGTAACCGCTGAGGACGAAGAAGAGATCGACTCCGATCCAGCCGAAGCGATCAACGCGGCCGGGCAATTTGAATCCAAAAAGCGCCGCGTGATAAATGACGACAACAATGATGGCGAGCGCACGGAGAAGATCGAGACCCGGCTGACGTTCGCGATTTTGAAACCGCGGGTCGATCACAGCTTCGGTTATGGGCTTGTGAATGGCGCGAACGTAGCAGGCGATTAGTCATCGTCGAGTTCGGCAAGTTATCTCGCTCAGACATTGTCGATCAGGATTTGAAATCCCTTCCGCAAAGTCCTCGTGCGGAGGCTGACAACCCCATCGGCGCGACGCATACTACGTGAAAATGCTTGAGCCTTCTTCCGATGAACTACGTGACTGGGGTAATTCCGTTATCCAACTTATGGCGGATTATTACGGCGAGCTCCGCGATCACAAGGTATATCGTCACACATCTTCACGCGAGATTCGCGACCGGCTCGACTCTGCGCTTCCGACCAAAGGGACCCATTTCGACGAACTGGTGAAGGTTTTTCGCGAGACGATCATTCCATTTAGCCGGCAAAACGCGCACCCGCGCATGTTTGGCTACGTACAGTCGCCCGGGACTCCGCTGGCGGCGATCGCCGACGTGCTCGCCTCGACGTTAAATTCGAATCTGACGGTCTGGCGTTCCGCACCGGCGCCAGTGGAAGTTGAACGCCTAACGATTGATTGGATACGACAAATTCTTGGATTCAATCCTGAAGCCGGCGGACTCTTTGTCAGCGGTGGCTCGATGGCTAATCTGGCCGCGATCGCGGCGGCGCGGCAGGCGAAAAACTCGTCGTCAGACCGCTTGCGCATGTATGCGTCGAGCGAGACGCATTTTTCCATCGCCAAGGCAGCAGCGCTTTTGGGGATCGGGCGCCAAAATGTGTGCCACGTCGCGGTCGACGAGCACTTCAGAATCCGAGTGGACGATCTAATTTCAAAAATCAGCGCTGATCTGGAAGCTGGCCATGTTCCATTCTGCGTCATTGCGAATGCCGGAACCGTGAACACTGGGGCGGTCGACCCGTTAGCTGAGATTCGAGAAGTTGCCAACCGCTTCCAACTTTGGATGCACGTCGATGGGAGTTATGGCGCTTTCGCGGTCCTCGCGAAATCCGCGCGTGAATTATTTGCCGGCATTGAGCAGGCGGATTCGATCGCGCTCGATCCTCACAAATGGCTTTATCTTTCGGTGGACGTTGGCTGCGTGATTTACCGTTCTCCAGAAATTGCTCGGGCCGCTTTCGCCCACGACGCCGAATATACTCGCATTATTGGCGAGAAGGCAGATGAGGCCTTCGCGTTTTGGGACTATGGGCCGGAACTTTCGCGGCGTTTCCGCGCTCTTAAAGTGTGGATGTTGTTAAAAGGAGTAGGCCTCGATTCATTGAGCGAGGCGATTGAAAGCAATCTTGCCTGTGCGCGCTACTTCGAGTCGCTGGTCCGAGCGAGCGATGACTTCGAGATCGTTGCGCCCGTCGAGCTGTCGATCTTCTGCTTTCGTCATGTGCCGATCCAGCTTCGCAGCGAATCGGACCAGACAGTCGATGCCTTCAATGAACGCCTCTTAGTTGCTCTGCAACGAGATGGCAGTTCGTATCTGTCCAACGCTATGCTTGGCGGTCGCTTCGCGTTACGCGGCTGTATCCTGAATTATCGAACCACTTTGCAGGACATGGAGATCCTGCTCGACGATTTGCGACGCGTGGCAACGTCATTAGTGACTCCTATCTAGGCGCAGATCAGTCCAAATTCAGCGTGCACCTTACCGACCAGTGTGGACTTGCCACGGCCTCTTCCCGGGACTGACGCAACGCAGTTGAGTGAATTGAGATGTATGAAGCTCGTCCCCTATTTTTTGCCGGCACGCGTGTAGTTGATCTCCATGGTTTTCTTTTGCTGGCCGCCGCGGATTTCGTACCATTCCAGCATCATGTGGTCTTTGTCGGTGACCTTTAGCACTTCGCGCACTGGCGTTTTCATTCCGGGCGTCATTTCAATCTGACCCGTGTAAGTGAATGTCTTGGTCGCGGGATCATAGGTTCCTTCGGAGAACTGGATACCGGTGCCCATGTTGTCGATCCACGAAGCGACAAACTTTTGCTTTACATTGTCATAGCCTTCGAGGCCCATGCCTTTGAACTGGACATCTTTCAGTTTGCCATCTTCACCGGGCATCTGCATTTTTCCGCTCACGTCCATGACACAATAGCGACCGCCCATGATGCCCTTGCGCGTTGCGGTGCCTTTGGATTCCTGTGGCGGCGCGTTTGGATCGGGGTTCATCCACATTTTGATCGTGTAGTTCCAATTGCCGTCCATGCTCTCGAGCAACTTGTGATTTTCGTTCAGTTTCGACAACTCCATCATCTGCTTCATCATCTCCTGCGGATTCGGCTGGCCTGCTGGAGGTGCTGCTTGGGCTGCACTCGGCGGGCTTGATCCAGTCATAGGCGATTGGGCAGGGCTTTGGGCGAGTGAGGAAGTCGCGATAACTGTTGCGAACAGGATCGTGAGTAATGACGTAAATGTTTTCATGGCCGGATCTTGCCAGTGACTTGTGACAAATGGCAAGTGACAAGTAATTTCGGGTACAAAAAATCTGACGACGTCATGGGGGCTCAGCGTAAGATTCTGAAATGAAACGAGAGAACCCGACAATTGAAATTTGTCCCGGCATCACGCGCCGCACGGTCGCAAACGGCAAAACGATGTATCAGATGCTCGCCACGCTGGCGGCCGGGAGTATCATGCCTGCGCACTCGCACCCACAGGAGCAGATCGTTCACATTCTCGAAGGCAAAATGCGGCTCATTGTTGACGGTGTGGCACACGAACTCTCCACCGGCGATTCGTTCTATCTCGCCAGCAATGTTCCGCACGGGGTGGAAGTGATGTTACCAACCCGCGTGCTCGATACCTTCAGTCCGCCACGGAATGATTACCTGGCGATCGACGAAGAAGTTCGCCACGGCGCGTTATAGTTTTCCAAGCGAACGAGCAATCAGCGGCTGACACAGCCGCCTGTACACCGCTTCGCGGAAAAAACGGCTTCGGCAGACGTGACGAGTCTTACTTCCTCTCATCGATGAAGATTTGCCAGCGCTTTATGCTCTCCAGTTTGAGAATGCCGTGCTCCATCCACGGATCATTTTTTAGTGTTTCTCTCACTTCATTTTCATCTTCTGCATTGATGATCAACAGAGAGCCACCTTCATCGACCAAAGGTCCACCCATGAAAATAAAACCGTCTTCAACGAGTTGATCGATAAACGCCGCGTGCTCGTCCCAAAACGGCTGCTGACGGGTGTCCTTCGAAAAATCACGATTTGGACCAGCCGAAGAAAATGCCAGGAATGTATTTTTCATCACCGGCGAACTTGAGATGCGCACGCCTCGCGTCAACCCCGCGAGAGCAATCACAAGCGTTTCGATTGAACCCTGCTATCCTGGGTGCACAGTTACCAGGAACGATCGTGAAACCCGTTGTCGCAGTCCAGAATTCCAGCGCGAGGAAATTAATCGTCGGCGGCGTTGTGCTGGTGACGATTTGCCTGGTGTCGCTGATAATTGCAGGTGTTGCCAGCTTGATCTCCCTTGCCGAGCGGATCCATCCGATCGCCGGGACAATCGTATTCTGGAGCGTTTGCGCGGCTGCTGGATTTTTCGCGCTCTACTGCGCAATTGCATATACAAGGCTTCCTGCTGCCCTCGTCCCGCCAGAGGAGGATTCCGGCCCAAAGCACGACGCCTATTTGCAGGCTCTCCGGGTCCGACTCGCCGTAAATCCACGGACACGACATATGCCGCTTAGCACCAACGAGGAGATCGAAAACGCAGTGGGACATCTCTCAGCGGAGGCGGATTCGGTTGTCCGCAGAACCGCGAGCACTGTGTTTCTTAGCACGGCGCTAATGCAAAATGGTCGTCTCGATGGACTCATCGTCCTCTTCACCCAAATTCAAATGGTCACGCGTGTCGCGCGAATTTACGTCCAACGTCCATCTCCTCGAGAATTGGTGCGGCTGTATGCAAACGTCGCTGGAACAGCTTTCGTCGCGAGCGGGCTTGAATCGCTCGACCTTGGCGAAATGGTCGCGCCGCTTGCAGTTTCTGTCGTGCCGGCTCTCAAAGGCGGAATTCCGGGGCTGAGCGGTATTTCCGCTCTCCTGGTGAAATGCGTGTCCAATGGCGCGGCGAACGCGTTCCTCACCCTGCGCGTGGGCGAAGTTGCCCGCCGCTACTGCGAACTGACTTCGCGCTGTCCGCCTGAACTTATCCGGAAATCTGCTACCGCCGCGGCTGTCCAGCACCTTGGGCGAATCGTGCGCGAAAATGGCGCCTTGGTCGTGAGGAAAATTTGGTTAAGCACTGGACGGGCGTTGATCGACAGCGGCGTGTCAAAAGCCGAAGACATTGCCGGCGCGACACGCGACCTGTTTGGTAGAATTTCGCCCTGGCGATTGAAAGAGGAAGATCCGGTCGCTCGTCCGTAGTACAGGATGGCTGTGCTAAGGCCCAGCTGCGAGTCCCTGGCATTTTTTTAAATCGAGTTTCCCGGAGGCAAGAACCGGAATTGCTTCCACGAGGTGGACGTTTTTTGGAATCCACAAGTTTGGCACTCCTGCTTCCTGCAGTTTTTTGCGCAGCTCGGCGAGATCGAGATCGACTGCGCTGAGGAGCACAAGCGCTTCGCCTTTAGCTTCATCCTGCACCCCGACGATTGCGATGGGGCGCTCGTCTCTCCCGGATAGCTCCAATAGATCGATGATTTTTTGTTCTATTGTTTCGTGCGGCACCATTTCACCGCCGATCTTTGAAAAGCGCGATAGTCGGCCCTCGATGTAAAGGAATCCGTCCTCGTCGAACCGGCCGATGTCGCCAGTTTTCAACCAACCGTCGCGCAGGATTTCTGCGGTCCGTTTGGGATCGTGCAAATATCCTTCAAAAATGTTTGCTCCGCGCAGCCAAAGCATTCCGGTATTGTGCAGCGAAAGTTTTCGGTCGGTCTCCGGTTCGCGAATTTCCGCTGCCATTCCAGGCGCGAGTCTGCCAACCGATCCCAAACGGCTGGATGGTTGTACTTGTTCCCCGGGTTCTCCTGGTTCCGGGTCGGGCAAATTGACGCTTACCACCGGCGCAGTCTCGGTAAGCCCGTAGCCTTCAAAAACTTTCTTGTCGAAGCGCTTCTCAAAGTGGCTGGCCAAATCGAGAGGCAACTTTTCGGCGCCCGTGATAATGAGGCGCAATGTGCGGAGCTGCTCCCGCTCGGCTTTGCGCAGGTACACGCGCAGAAAAGTGGGCGTGGCAAGGAGGAACGTCAGTTTATATCGCTCGATCAATGCTGCGTTCTTCGCGCCTTCGAGCGGATTTGGATACGTGACGATGCGGACGCCCTCAATGAGCGGATACCAGAGTGTGACGGTGGATCCGAATGTGTGAAAAAACGGCAGGGAAGCAAGGATGGCGTCGGTTTCTTTTGCGTCGAGTAGTTCCCTGAACTGCGAGACATTCCCGACGACGTTGCGGTGACTGATCACAACGCCCTTGGGTTCTCCGGTAGTTCCGCTGGTAAAAAGCAAGACCGCCTCGCCGTGACCGCCTTTTTTCGGAATTTGCAAGAGTCGCAAGAGCAAACGCGCTGGAACCAGAAAGGACATGATCCACCAGAAGATGATTTGGCGTTTCATCCGCGGCAGCAGTTCGTCCAGCTTCAAAACGCGTTCCGGCCACGGAAAATCCTTGAGTCGTTCGATGAATGGCGTGGCTGAAATCGCGACCCGCAAATTGGCGCGCCTGCAGCAGGTTTCATTCGCCGCGCGTCCCATGGTGAAATTAAGATCGACCGGAACCTTGTTTGCCAGCGTCACAGCCAGATTGGCCACCATTGATCCCTTGCTGGCGGGCAAAACGATAGCGATCCGGTCGTCGGAAAATTCCTTTCTGAGATGACGACTTAATGCTGCCGCCGCGCCGAGCAGTTTGGCTCGACTTAGCCTGGTGTGATCAGTTCCCTCGATTACTGCTGTCGCGAACCGCCTGCGCTTCAGTCCGCGCACACATTCTTCGGCGAGATGTCGATCTAATGAAGGCCGGCGGCTAAAACAGAATTCGCCAAGCTTCAGCAATTCCTCGCGCATGGTCGCGACATCCGCGGCCTCGGCTTTAAGCGGTTTGCCAAACGCGATCGTGACAGGGTAGGGGATGCGCTTCGGAAATTTCGTGAAAAATCTTCCGCCTTGGAACGAGAAGATCGACCCCCATAGTTCATCCAACCAAACCGGAACCACCTGCGCATTAGAGTGCCGCGCGATCAATTCGTAACCGCGGTGCAAGCGTAGCAGAACTCCCCTGCGTTCCAGCTGGCCTTCAGGAAAAACGCAAACGATTTCGCCATCGGCAATTTTTTCCGCAGCGGCGCGGACCGCAGCGTGCGAATGGCGGGTGCTAATTGGGATGCAGCCAATCGCACGCAAGATCGGGTGCAAAATCGGTTTGTGATAATACTCCTGGTCGATGACGTAGCGGATGGGACGCGGGCAGGCGAGCTGCAGGACGAGAGCGTCCACCCAACTGATGTGATTCGGCACAAGAAGAAACCCGCCGCTCGGAAGATTTTCCAATCCGATCGCATTGACGCGATAAAAACAACGCACGAGCAACCGGCCGAAAAAATAGAGCACGCGTTCAGTGCGGGACATGGAAGGCATCGTTTATCATTTACAATCGGCGCCCGCCAAACTGCAATCGGCAATTGGTGATGGAACCCGGCGAGCGAGTAGGAAGTAGTGCGCGTGCTGCACTTTGGCTGCTCCTCGGGATTAATCTTTTCAATTACATCGATCGCTATGTTCTCTCAGCAGTCGAACCGGAAATCCGAGCGCATTTCTTCGCGCCGAGTGATCCGAACGCGCACGCACTGACGGGTCTCCTCGGCACTGCTTTCCTGGTTAGTTACATGGTAGCGGCGCCGATTTTCGGCTGGCTTGCCGATCGGACATCGCGGTGGATCATCATTGGCACAAGCGTGCTTCTCTGGAGTGGTGCGACTGCGGCATCAGGGATCGCCGGGACTTTTGCTTTGCTGTTCGCGATGCGACTCCTCGTCGGCGTCGGCGAAGGCGGCTACGGCCCTGCTGCTCCAACTATTATTTCCGATTTATTTCCACTGGAAGTCCGTGGTCGTGTGCTGTCGTATTTTTACGTCGCCATTCCGGTTGGCAGCGCGCTTGGCTATGCTATTGGCGGCTTTGCCACTTCACATTGGGGTTGGCAGACGGCCTTCTTTGCTGTTGCGCCGCCGGGAGTGCTCCTTGGCCTTGCTTGTTTTTTTCGACGCGATCCGCGCGACGAAGTAAAAACACTGGAAGCAAAACGGCACGCGACGCTGCGTGATTACGCCCGCTTGATCCGAATCAAGTCCTACGTCTGGAACACACTGGCGATGACTGCGCTCACTTTTGCCATGGGTGGGCTTTCGTTCTGGATGCCGGGATATTTGCAGTATCGCGGTTTGCCACCGAACAGTCGCATCGTGTTCGGCGGGATGCTGGTTTTTGCCGGCCTGACGGCGACGCTCCTAGGCGGAATCGTGGGGGACTTGCTGCGCAAACGTTTTGCCGGCGCGTATTTTTTGGTGTCGGGAATTGGAGTCATGATCGCGTTTCCGTTCTCCGCTGCGGTGATTTTGACACCATTTCCTCTGGCGTGGGTACTGATGTTTGTAGCGTTGTTCTTTCTGTTTTTTAACACGGGCCCATCAAATACGGCGCTGGCTAATGTGACGCAACCATCCGTGCGATCTACCGCCTTTGCGCTCAATATCTTGATCATTCACGCGCTGGGTGACGCAATGGCTCCGCCTCTTATTGGGGCAGTAGCCGACCACACGAACATGGAGATCGCCTTCCTTGCTGTAACAGCCATGATGTTGGTCGCTGGTGTGCTGTGGCTATTAGGCGCAAAGTTTTTGCCCTCCGACACAGCCGCTGTAGAAAATGCCGGGAGTAAATAGTCCCGTTTCCTGTTACAAAAAGGCCCGACAGCTTTCGAAGCTGCCGGGCTGATTGTGAGAATCTAGAACTCTCGATCGAGTCTGGATTGGTTATTGTCTCTCCGGCGGCGGGGTGGCTTCGCGCTTTCCTCCTCGCTCGCGATTCTGTGACTTAGCTGCCTTTTCACCAGTAGTGCCCTCCTCTGACGGAGCTCGCGCACTTTCAGATCGCGTTCCGGTTTCGCTGCGCTCGGCCTCCCCTCGACTACTTGGCGGGGTCGTTTCCTCCCTGCTCTTTGTTCCTCGGGTCCCTTCCGCCGGTGAACGTTCTGTTGTTCCGCCGCGAGTGCCTGGAGTTTCACGTGCCCTCCCAGACGGGGTCGCATGTGGGCTTCGTCCTGCTGTGGCGTGCGGATTCGGCGACCTGCCAGGCGAAGCCGTTCCCATTGGGGACCTTGTTGCGGCAGGCGGCGGAGTTCCTGCAGGTGAAGGTGCACCTGCGCCGGGACTAGTTGTTGCGCCGGCTCTTGCTCCCGCGCCTGTCGCGGCACCTGTTGTTGTCGCGCCGGTTGTGGTCGTTGAAGTGCCCCCGGAAACTCCAACGCCGACCGCCGCTCCCTGGCTTACGCCATAATAGCTATACACGCTACTGATGTACTCAGGCCGAGAATATTCTTCGATGCGAGCATAATCGAACACCGGTGCGTCGTAGATTCGCTGCCGATCGACTGTGACTGTAAGAGCGCTAAGATCGCTTGTAGGGGAATACACGGTCCAGGGAACGGCAACCATTTTGCCACCCCCGCTCACACCCCCGCCACCACCACCCGTAGTCGAAAGGACGGTGTAAGCCATGCAACCGGTATTGCGGTCCAGCACGACATCTTTGACTGTACCAATTTCTTCCCCTTGGGACGATTTCACGGGCTTTCCGATGAACTTGCTCGTTTCGATGTAAGTGGTGTTGCTGCTGGTACTGGTGGTTTGCGTTTGCGCGATTGTAGGAGCCACGGCCAAGCTTAGAACGCCAAGTATGGCTCCGAATGCGAATAATGTTTTCATAAGCGATATTTGTTTAGGCTCAATCTCGTGTGAGCCGACAGAAAACAATCGTTATGTGCCGTTGCCGCGGATGTGAAAAGAACTGGCGCAATATCTAAAATGACTTCCTTGTAGAACTTATGTCGCTCCTGCGCAGCCTCGCGATTTCTTTGCTTTGGCTGCTTGCCGTCAACGTGGATGCCGAAGGCGTTCCCAGTGATTGCACGCAGCTGATCCTCGGAATTGCGCCGACATGGAACTCCATGCGCGGCGAGTTGCGAGTATTCGAGAGAGACCGCGGCGGAGAGTGGGTTGCGGTGGCTGGACCTTTCCCGGTGTTGTTTGGGAAAAACGGCGTCGCCTGGGGCACGGGGATCGCCGGCCAAAACGAGTCGGGCCTTCGAAAGCAAGAACGAGATGGCCGCGCGCCTGCGGGAGTCTTCGCGATCGGCCAGGTCTTCGGATACGATCCGCACCTGCCACCGGGAGGTGATTACCCATATCACCAGGTCACCGACGCCGACATTTGGAGCGATGACCCGCGCTCACCGAATTACAATCGGCATATCGTAATTGATCCCAAGCATCCACCAGACAATTACACGCACGAAAAAATGCGCTCGGGTGATTTCGCGTATCATTGGTTGGTTGAAATCAGACACAACTCCGATCCGCCGGTGCCCGGCGCAGGAAGCGCGATTTTTTTTCATATTCGCCGCGGCGTCGATCGGCCAACCACTGGCTGCACGACAATGGCGAGGGAAAACTTGGTGAAGCTGATCACGTGGCTGCGAGCGAACCGCCATCCTTGTTACGCACTGTTGCCAGCCGTCGAATACGATAAAAAATGGAAGTCTTGGAACCTGCCTTCGCCAGAAACGTCAGGCAGGGGTTCCTCGGGCAGGCATTGATGCTGTAGAGTCCGCTGTCCTCAGCGGATTATGGTGAGAGAAGATTTGCGCTTCGCTACGGGAACGTGTCTGCCGTCGATACGTCTTCCAGCACTCCAGAAAGCCCGGAGCGAAATCTTTCGGGCGTGCCGATGTCCAGCCGTCGATAACCGTCGGAGGCATGAATGCGCCTTTCTCGATTTCAGACCTGTCGGGTACCACATCGCCAGAAGCGAAGCCTCGGTACAACCACACAAACTCCTGATCGGTCTTTTGGGACGCTGGAAGTTTTGCAATCTTCTGAAGAGCCACAAGAACGCCTAGTTCCTCCTTCAATTCGCGTCGCGCCGTGTCATCGTAACTTTCTCCGGCGGCCACGTGGCCCGCAGCGCTTGAGTCCCACTTCAAAGGATGCCGATCTTTCCAGCGCGAGCGTTGCTGCAGATAAACGTCACCGGCTTGGTTAAATATCAGGATGTGGACGGCCCGATGGCGCAAGTTATTCCCATGCACCTCGGAACGACTCGCATATCGTAAAATTCGGTCGTTTTTGTCGACGATTGGGAAGCTCTCATTCATCATCACGCGCGTTTCAGGTCGCGGAGGGGGCGCAATGGAATTGGCCAGGGCAATCCATTGCGGTAACGATAACTCTTCCGCGCGAGCGTTGGGGGCGATGTTCAAACAGCGCGAGACTGTGTCCCAGTCATTGATGTGTTGGCGAACCAGTTTTCGCAACTGTTTTCTTCTCTGAGAAAACCCGGCTCGGATCAATTTCAGAAGCAACGGGTCATCGCGCTGAGGCAGCTCAAGCGGATCACGTGCCAAGATTCGCAGCACCGCAGAACCGACTTCAGGTCGCGGGAAAAAAACGGTTGCAGAAACAGTGCGCAAATATTTTACGTGATGGTGTAGTTGCACGCGCAACGTCAACGCTCCGTAATCATGGGTAGATGGAGATGCCGAAAGGCGTGCCGCCATTTCCTTTTGTAACATCAACAACCACAGAGATATGGGATTTGGCTGTTCAAGGAACTTCAACAGCAACGGGCTCGAAATGTTATACGGAAGATTGCCCAGCAGTTTCACTGTGCGATGCGCAAAAAGAGAGCGCGGATCGAAGTCCAGCGCATCCATATTGAGTATTTCAAGTCGTTTATGACGAAGGTTTGTGCGCAAAAAATCTGCGAGGCGCGCATCCTTCTCGATTGCAAGAACGTGCGCGCCTTTCTCGAGGATGAATCGAGTCAGCGCGCCCAACCCAGGCCCAATCTCGACCACGTAATCATCGGGCGTAATCTGGGCTTGATTGATAATCCAGCGGGCAAGATTTTGGTCGTGCAGAAAATTTTGACCGAGTGTTTTGGCTGGTGACAGACGTATTTCTCGAAGTGCGGTTCGGATGTCTGAAAGCTTCATGTGAACCGTGGGCGCCGCTTCCCGTGGCACTTGAAATTCGTATATCTGTTCACAAGATTCTGTGAACAAAATCCGCAGGAGCCGAGAACTTATTCACAAGTTATTCAACGGACTTCGAGGCTTGCAAGGAGTCTTCCGACCAACGTAACTTGTGCGAGGCCTTCTTCCGGTTCGACAGATATTTTTGGCGCGCCTCCTTCAGCGAGACGCCGCCGATAAAAAACGCGCTCGCGGCACGACCGATAGCGTACGTGCCTGCGCCGGCGATCATGCCGCAGACCACATTGCCCCAGCCGGGAAAAAACTTCAGGACCGCGCGGGAACCTTCGCGGAGAAGCATTCCTGCGCCGACATTTGCGCCGAGCGCCGTCATGAATTCTGTCGCAGCGCGCAAGCTTCGCTCTCGACCGCTGATGTACATGATCCCCGAGACCATCACCACCTGAAGCGCGGTGAGGATCGGCAGGTCTGCCAACGGGATCGGTTGCGCGCCAATCGCGGTACAGATCGCGGTCGTCGATTTTATCAGCATTTGTGCGACATGATGTTGCGCTTCGCGATCGCGCGAAATTCGGATCATTTCGATTTTCGCTTGGTTTGGGAGTTTCTCTGCCAGAACGGACAACAACCCGCGCGCTTCAGCGGAATGCATGTCGGTGAATTGAATGACCTTCAACAAACGATCGCGGATCGCTGGCTGCGTTTTCAGAACTTCTCGCAGCTGGGCAGCGCGCTTTTCCGATCCGAAGCAAACCCCGATGACTTTGGCGTCGGCCAACGCTCCGCCAACGTCATGTTGGAAATGCAACAGGACATCGGCGGACTTCCCGGCTGCTGGTTTTTCAGGACTCGATTCCCCCTCGTCGAAAAGGAATATGATGTCGGGCGGCTGACGCTTGAGATCTTCTTCGACCCGAGCTGTGGCGGAATCGGCTGCGTCACGAGCATCCATGATGGAAATTGTTCCATGGCCGGATATGTCCCAATCGACCCATCGATGCACTGGCATCAGAGCGACATTCAGTTGCTCTGGCGCGCCGGGCGTAAAAAGCGTGTCGATGATTCTGTGGGTCGGCGTTTTGCTCGATCCGACGAAGAGGAACCGAGGCGGGCGCTGTTGCAGGAATAATTCTTTTAATGGCGTCAGCTCACGCAAGACGGGTCGGCGAATCTTCTCGGGCAGTTTCCCCGCCAAGGTTTCAAGTCGCTCGGCAATGTGAACGAAAGTGGTCTGTTTCATGTTTGTTCAAAGTGAAATCCGAATGACGAATGGCTTGGCTGCGATTATAAGCCTTGCATGAGTTTGAACATTGAAATTCTTTCGAAAGCTGCCAATCAGGCGCGCGGTTTATGTATGGACGCCGTGCAGGCCTCACAATCGGGGCACCTCGGGCTGCCTCTGGGCTGCGCAGAGATGGGCGCTGTGCTCTATGGCTATGCGCTGAAATACAACCCGAATGAGCCGCGCTGGATCAATCGGGATTATTTTGTCCTCTCGGCCGGGCACGGCAGCATGTTCCTTTACGCGTGGCTACACATGAGCGGTTACGACTTGCCGATGTCGGAGATCAAACGGTTTCGGCAACTGCACAGCAAGACGCCAGGGCATCCGGAGTTTGGTGAGACGCCGGGCGTGGAATGCACGACCGGTCCGCTAGGGCAAGGGGTTGGCAATTCGGTCGGGATCGCTGTGGCTATGAAGATGGCAGCCGCGCGTTTCAATACCGACGAACACAGGATTTTTGATCAGCATGTGATCTGTCTTGCCGGCGATGGTTGCATGCAGGAAGGCGTTGCGTCGGAAGCGAGCGCGTTTGCGGGTCACTTTGGTCTCGATAATTTGATCCTCATCTACGATTCCAATGCCGTCACACTCGACGCGGCAGCGAAGGAGACGCAAAGCGAAGATACCGGCGCGCGATTCAAAGCGTACGGATTCGACGTCCAGGAGATCGACGGCCAGGACATGCAACAATTCCTCGACGCCCTCGAGGTCGCGAAGGAACGCGACAACGGCAAACCGCAATTCATCATCGCGCACACGCTTATCGGTAAAGGAATCCCTGAAGTCGAGGGCACCTACAAGGCGCATGGCGAAGCCGGCGCAAAATTTGTGGACGCGGCGCGCAAAGCGCTCGGCTTACCGGAAGAGCATTACTTCGTGTCTCAGGATGTGTCTGCGTACTTTGCCGAGCACAAAAAGAAGCTGCTCGCCGTTTACGATCGCTGGGAACAAACCTATGACGCGTGGCGGAAGAAAAATCCTGACAAAGCGAAGCTGCTCGATGACGGACTTGAGCGAAAAATTCCGGCCGATCTCTTTGCCAAAATTCCGAACTTTCCAAAGGATGCGAAATTGGCCACGCGCAAGGCCGGCGGCGAAGTGTTGCAGCCGATCGCGCAAGCGATGCCGTTGCTCATGAGCGGCAGCGCCGATCTGTACGGATCGACCATGAATTACATCAAGGACGGCGGCGATTTCACGCGGAACAATCCTGGAGGGCGCAACATCCGATTCGGTATTCGCGAGCATGGGATGTGCGCGATTCTCAACGGCATCTCGTATCATGGGCTATTCCGCGCTTCGGGCGCGACCTTCCTGGTGTTCACCGATTATTGTCGTGCTGCCATTCGGCTCGCAGCGTTGTCAAGGCTTCCAAACATTTACATTTTTACGCACGACTCGATCGGCGTCGGCGAAGATGGTCCCACCCATGAACCTGTAGAGACGGTTAGTTCTGTTCGTTTAATGCCGAACATTGACGTGATTCGCCCAGCCGACCCCGAAGAAACGGCAGGCGCCTTTGTCGCGGCGATGCAGCGAACAGATGGGCCGACGCTCCTCGCCCTCACAAGGCAAACCGTTCCGACGTTAAACGATATTGATCCAACATTACGTCGCGAAGGGGTGCTGCGCGGCGGTTACATTGCAAGACAAGAAAACGGGAAACTTGATCTGATCATTTTATCGTGTGGAAGCGAACTGCAGCACGCGCTGGCGGCGGCAAAGGAACTCGGAGACGGCGTGCGCGTCGTTTCCATGCCGTGTTTCGAAAGATTTAACAGGCAGTCTTCAGAATACCGCCGGGAAGTTTTGCCGGACGAATGTCGTAAACGTGTCGCCATCGAAGCCGGTGTGCCCGAGATTTGGTACGAGTATGTTGGACTCGATGGAAAAGTCGTCGGACTGCATCAGTTCGGGCTGAGCGCGCCCGGCGCTGAAGTCATGAAAGAGCGCGGCATCGACGCGCAGCATGTGATTGAGGCTGCGAAAAGTCTGTGACGCGTGATCGCGTGACTCTGGGGAGCACAGGCTGCTAGCCTGTAGTTGCCGGCAGCCCTGCCGGCAACATCCTTGCACACGCAATTTTGTGCGACCGGCATCTCCCGATCTCGGCAAGCTGCCGAGATCTACAGGCTGGCAGCCTGTGCTCCCCAACAGATCACTGCTTTTATTACCCTAAAACGCTTCTTCCGATTCGCTCACGTTGCGGGCGCGAGTTTCGAAGCGGGTGAATTCCTTCAGGAACGTGAGTGGAATTTCGCCGACCGGTCCGTTGCGTTGTTTGGCGATGATCAATTCGGCTTCGCCGGCTTTTTCCACACGCGCGTCTTCGTCTTCCTCATAGAGTTCTGGCCGGACAAGCAAAGCGACCAGATCGGCATCCTGTTCGATCGAACCCGATTCGCGCAGATCGCTCAAGCGCGGTTTCCCGCCGGAGCGCTGCTCTGGTTGCCGGTTCAATTGGGCCACCACAATGATTGGAATCTTCAATTCCTTCGCCAACCCTTTTAACCCTGCGGAAATTTCGGATATTTCCAGCTGCCGATTGTCCTGCGCGCGGCGAGATGTCGATCTTAGCAGTTGCAGATAATCGACAATAAGCAGCCGCACATCCTGCTGGGCTTTGAGCCGACGCGCTTTCGCGCGCAATTCGAGAATGCTGAGGCTTGCGCTGTCATCGATAAAAATCTTCGCTTCCGCCAGTTTCGACGCCGCGGCAGTCAGACTCGGGAAATCGCGCTCACCCAAAAATCCGTCACGCACTTTTTGCAGATTCACCCTTGCTCGCGAGCAAAGCAGGCGTTGCACAAGCTGTTGGCTGCTCATTTCCAGGCTGAAGACGCCGATCTGAAGTTTTTCATTTATCGCCACGTGTTCGGCGATGTTCATGGCCAGCGCGGTCTTTCCCATACTCGGCCGCGCCGCGATTACGATCATTTCCGACGGATGCAAGCCGCTGGTCATCCGATCGAACTCGAAAAACCCAGTCGAGATTCCAGTGATCCCGCCTTTGCGCTCGTAAAGCTTTTCAATTGACTCGATCGCGTCCATTACCTGGTCTTTCATGGAAAGCATCTGGCCTTTGAAACGGTCTTCACCGACGGCGAAGATTCTCTGTTCTACTTCGTCGAGCAGACTATTGACTTCATCTTGCTCCTCGTAAGCACGCCGCACGCTCTCCGTGCTGGCGGAAATGATTTCGCGCAGAATGTATTTGTCGCGAACGATCTCGAGGTAGTACCCAACGTTTGCAGCGGTTGGAACGAAGGTGAAAAGACTCGTGACGAACGCCGCGCCCCCTACGCTGTCAAGCAGGTGGCGATCACGCAAGACCTGGGTGAACGTGATCAGGTCGATTGCCTGTCCTGCATTCCAAAGATCGACGAGAACGTTGTAAATCGTCCGGTGCGCGGGAACGTAAAAGTAATCTTCGTTAATTTTCTCGACGCATTCTGCAATGGTTTCTCGTGGCGAAATAAGCATCGACCCCAGGACGCCCTGCTCCGCATCAACGCTGTGCGGCGGGGTCCGGTGAATATCCTGCGCAGAACCTGTGGGCGAAATGGGGACAACTTTTTCGCCGCTTCGCGCCGCCGAACCTCGGCCAGCGCCATTTCCCGCTTTGCGAGGCTTCTCTCCTGTCCACGCGGACGATTGAGTCGCCATTTATTTCGTTTCTTTTTTGTCTTCTTTTGTTCTGCGGAAAAATCGTCTTTTTTTGGGCTCCTCAGCCTCGGCGCTCACTGCCTCCGGCTTCGGTTCTTCTGCGGATTTCACCTGGAACGTAAGTTGCGCGGTTACGTCATGATGCAACCTGATCGCCACTTCGTGTTCACCGGTATCTTTAATCGGGCGCTCCAGAACAATTTTGTGCCGATCAATTTCCGAGCCGAGTTCGTTTTTGATGCGGTTCACGATGTCCTGCGCCGTGACTGATCCAAACGCTTTGCCCGTTTCGCCGGTCTCCAACGTGAAGACAAACCGCGCCTTACCGATTCGACGCGCCAATTCTTCTGCCTCGTTTAGCTCGCGCGCCTCGCGCTCAGCGCGCTTTTGCTTCAGAGCATCGAGCTGGCGCAAAGCGCCCGGTGTCACCTCGTATGCCTTTCCGTGCGGCAGAAGATAATTTCGTGCATAACCGCGGCGCACTTTGACGACGTCGGCTTCAGCACCGAGCCCGGGGACATTTTCAGTCAAGATGAGTTCGGTCAAAGGCATAATGTTTCAATAAATGCGCCCAAATCTGAGGGGCCTTGCGGGTGTCGAGTATAAAATTCAGTGAAGTCATGTCAACGCGAGAATAAAAAAATTTCGCGAAAAATTCGCAGTGCGGCAGTGATTCGAGCAATCACGACGCTCTTTTCGGGTGTCATGTTGAACGGAGCGAAACATCTCTGGCTGTCACTTATTGCGCTGGCCCTCCAGATAATCAGAGATTCTTCGCTTCGCTCAGAATGACAGGCAACGCAGGCGCTAGCTTAAATCATCCCGAGTTTCATCCGTCCTGCTTCGCTGATCATGTTCTGGTTCCAAGGCGGGTCCCAAACAAGCTGGACATCGGCTTCATCGACGCCATCGATGCTGAGAATTT